>Ga0315913_1008927_pt1 | contig 11811 bp, 6 predicted proteins | sample MpolsnodulesMG_FD_207736 | JGI IMG/M metagenome (GOLD analysis project Ga0315913, IMG submission 207736) | Medicago polymorpha root nodule microbial communities from Los Angeles, California, United States - small nodules | ecosystem: Host-associated > Plants > Roots > Nodule | place: USA... | reverse complement strand
CGTGATTACAAATGAAGAAGTGTGTGACTTTGCTCGAAAGCGAATCCTTTTTTGGCATAAGAAGAACGGAACCAATGTATCAACAGGGCAAGACCAAGGAGTTGATCCTGCAGCTCATTATGCTGCAGAATGTCTAACGAAAATTGCCCATCAAAGGGGAAGCAAAGATAATATCTCAGTCATTGTTATTGACCTGAAGGCTCAGAGACAGCTCAAGAAAAAAACATAAAATAGATACTCAGCATTTGGAATATTTACAGATATACTATTTTTTTTTTCAAGTATTTCTCAGTCACTAGTATATTTATTTAGCCCTGGATATTTTTTTCATAAGGGCTATGTTCTATATACTAAAATTTGCAGTTTACAGGGATACCTCAGTTTAAGATGAGGTATCACCTGAGGATCTTCCCAAATCAAAATTCTACATTATTTTTTAGTTTATGTAAAATTTTCATGTTAGCTAGATTATAACAACATAAATGTATAAATTCCTGTAACCTTATTTTGTTTTTTAAATTTGTATAATTTCTATCTTTTTTAGTTTTCTAATAGTAATGATAAAGTTTGAGTTTAGTACTCCTGCCATTATCTGAAGTCCATCTGTAATGTCATATGCTTTTGGGGTATATATGACAATAAGAACGATTTGATTCTTAACTATTTCTTGTTTAATTTGATGAGTTTTAACATAAATGATCGATGTAATAAATATTTATCGTTCAATAGTTTGATCAACAAGAATCACATTCATTTTGAAGTTATTAACAGTATATCAGTTCTCAAGTATCACATCAGTGAAATATTATCCTTCGTTAAATTACACGATTAACGAACACTTGAGGCGCTGTTACACTATTCAATAATATTTTACTGCATAATGATATTTCAAATTGAAGGTAGAAAAATTAGCACATCCCACAATTACTTGTAGTTTAAGTAATGTCTTTAAATGGGTGATACTGGCTTTTGAAGAATATTTCAATCTCAAGCAACATAATAAAACCTATTTCAACACAAAGGATCACTCTAATAGAAAATAAGAATTCGGTCATATCATTTCAGATCACCAAAACATGATCATCTGTCGTGTTTTCAGTTTACACTTACAAACCACTGCCTCATTTTGTTCATATAGTGAACTACATTCAAATCAGAATAACCTTTTACCCTTAGATTGAATAAATTCCATAATTGGAACATACTCAGTTTGATATGGTTGCAAGTGTAGATCCTGCATCAGAGAAATAATCTGAAAGATCCACATGCAAGTCATCATACATGTTGACAAAAGGATGCCTCTGAAATTTAGATCAAATAAATACACCGTAAGAACTACTATTTACTAATTAGTCTATTTTAGATGACATGTTCATATTGATGATAAGATGTATGCGTACCAATAGGTTTCGAGTTGATGGTCTGTCCCTCGGATTTTTCTGTAAACTGACACAAAGAAGATTGATAGAAGATCAGAAGCCTCATCAAATCAACATAAAATTTATGACCTAAGCTGAATAAAAGTGATTGAATGTGCCAGATTATAAGATTTGGTTAAACACAGATGAAGGTTCGTTCCTCGAAACTATATAAGATATCGTAAATATTCTTGAGACTGAACAATTTAGATACTGAAGTATATAGTTAATGTTTACCATGCTGAGATAAATGAGCAAAATTCAGGAGAACATTCATCAGGTGGAGCACTAGGTGAAGGTTTTTCAACAATTGCTTCAATAAGCAGAAACAAATTTTCCCATCCTTCACTGTTATCTGGTGGTGTATATGGAAACTTCCCAGTAGCACACTTGAGCAACATCAGTCCTAAGCTCCATATATCACTTTTGTAGTTGTAGCCTTGTTCGCTATCGCTTGCTTTGATTCTTTCTGGCTGTAAAATGAGCACGATGGATATAAATTGTATTCAGGAATATGGTATCGCGTATAGTCCTGTCTGGATTAACTTATTTGAGCATATCTACTGACATAAGCTCTTTTAAGACTGTTTGAGAGAGTTTATGAAAACAGTTTTATGACATTTCTTAAGCTGTTTTCAGCTTATTTTCATAAACTCTTTCGAATAACTTATGAAAACAACTTATAACATATATAAAAACAGTTTGACTATATTTTATCTTTTGTTATTGAAATAATTTATACATAAGCACTTATATGATAAACACGTATGCAATAAGTGCTTGATTAAGTTGTTTATCCAGACAGGACCGGTTAGAAGAAAATGAGAAATAACACATATTTTACTCACAGACATATAGTTGTATGTACCAATGAAAGTATTTGCTTGACCAGATGTAGATTCCATGATTGCACTTACACCGAAATCAGTAATTTTCACCTCCCCTCTATGATTTATCAGTATATTCGAAGGTTTCAAGTCCCTATGAATAATGTGTTTCTCATGGTGAAGATACATCAAACCCTTTAGTACCTACAATGTAGAACCAAGAAATCAAGAAAGAGACGATCTAGTTAGGCATTCAGAAAATGCAGTATAGGTTTAAGGCTGAATTACTACAAATTGGTCCTTGAAATTGTAAGACTATCAATCTAGTCTCTCGCATTATTGATATACCAAAACGACCTCGGAGTTGAAAACTTCTAATCGAATTTGTCCATCCATTGGTATCTTTAAGTACTAAAACTACATTAAGTTGATAATATCAGGGATAATATACAACCGTACAGTTTTAAGGACCAACTTGACTGTTAACTCGGTTATTGTTCCTTACCTGCTTGCAAATTGCAGCAAGAAATGGTTCTGGAATTGTTTTAACTTTGTTGAGAAGATCCTCTAAGGACCCTCCATCCATGTACTCTAAGATGATTGATATGGTGCCATTATCATAGATTGATTGGTAGCAAACAACCACATAAGGACATAGTGCTGATTGATTGATTTTTAGCTCTTTTGCTATCTGCTTGCATGTTGCATCCTCAAGATTCATTTGAATTTGCTGATTGTAAAAAATACATTGCATGTAAAAAACAAAGAATAAAGTGAAATTTGAGCTATGAAGCACGGGTACGAACACGGACACCGGACACAACACCGACACCGACACTGACACACCAAACCGCTAACAATTTAAGAAAACCACATAATTCAGTGTAATCATATATGCCGGTGTCAGACACGACATGTGTCCGACACCGGAACAGGTCTAATCCGAGGAGTGTTCGTGCTTTATAGAATTTGAGTATATGCAAGGATTTATATAGTGGCAAGTATATATACCTTTAATGCAAAAAACTGATTAGTCCATTTGTGTTGCACCAATTGGACTATCCCTCCATTTCCTTTACCAATCACTTTGATTGTATCAATCTCTGCCAAACTTATCTGATTGTCTATTGGCTTGATTGGTGGTTGCTGAAAATAGCACAAATATTTAACTCAAGCAAATTTATCAGAATTGAACAATCTGCTCTTAAGGTTATAGTGACTGAATAATACATTAAGTCCTAGACTCAAAACCTTCACAACATAATTGTACCAAAAACCACCATGGTTGTATGCTACAACTGATTATAACTATATAAAGTAAGAAATTTTTATGGCAAGCTTTTAATCAAGTTATTTAAATTCATTGAAAAGTTGAAGAAAAAAAAATGCAGTCAGTCATATGAGCAATTGTGATTAAAATCTTATGCAGCTCACAATATTTTTTTTTTCTTTTTTTTCTTTTAGTCCTTATAAAAAACTGATGGTTTGAATTCCTAAAAAAATTCTTAAATGGAAATGGAAAGAAATTCAGATCTGTTTATTTATTATTAATTCATGAAAAATACTATGAAAAGTAGGGTCAATGTGCCAAATCAATGTTCACCAAAAAAAAAAAGCAAAATCAACCCCACTTCTCTCTCTGTACATTTTCTAAATCCAAATATAATACTCAATATGTTTGTCTTACTATAAGGATTTTACCAATATTCCATTTTTTTCTTTTTTTTATAACAAACAGTACTCTATTTTGGTTTTGAAACCTTCCAAAAATGGTAACTTCAGAAAAATCAGGTAACTCCTTGTCACAGACAACCAAATCCAAAACAAAAAACAAAAACAAATAAAATAAATGAAAAACATGTAGGATATATAATTCAAAAGAAACAAAATAAACAAATGCAAGATAAAAGTTAAGAGAGAGAGAGAGAAATATGTTACAGTTTCAACTTCACTTTGAGAAACAATTCTAACTCCATCTTTATTAACAAGCAAGTTCCCTTCTTTAAAAGTACCACTTTGAGTCCTACAAATAAAGTTCAATTACTTAAAAACCATACACACAAAACAAAAAATTATTATAACCACATTCATATACTTAGAGTAAGAGATCATCACTCACAGAAACTTTGCAAAAGAAGCTTGATTAGATGAAGGAACATTGAGTTTGAGATTTGGAGCTAAACATCCTTTCTTCATGATTTATTTGGCTCCTAAGCTCTCATGTGAGAGCTATAAGAAAGACTTTAATGTAAGATATTGGTCATAGTATTATGTGACAAACTAAATTTATGTGGTATTATATAGTATAGTATGTATTGACTATAAGTATTTAATTTACAATGTTTGGTTGGTATGAAGATTCAACCTTGACTATAGGAGAAAAAGGAGAAAGTTTGAAGATGAAGAAGACTTGCAATGTTGACTTTTCAGACACAGTTTCTTGCCTTTTTGTTCTTTTCTCACGTGCAACTGCCAAGCATTTTATTTTCATTCATTAGTTTCAAGAGAAATAATAGATTTTTCCTAAAAATAAGAAATAAAATACTAGATTTATTATTTTTAACAATTTATTTTTGAGGAAAGATAGAATAGTTATTAATTAAACCGACACTAATGACCATTTTACAATCATTTTGGAATAGATTTACACTAAGTATCTTGAGGTTATAATTTTAAACTCTTACTACTAAGTAATCATTTCATGAACAAAAGAGTCATTGCATCCGTTATGCTATGCATAGTCTCTCATATTTATATATAAAATAAAAAATGAATCATTTAATTAGAACTGTCTGTTTTAGGTGTTTAAATTTTTGGTTAAAAATTAGTATGAGGTTGATAATTGTAAAGAGACTATTTATGGAAAATTTTTAGAGACTAACTTAGTGCCACGTTTTTGCAAAGACTGTTTAGTGTTTACACGTGATTGAGTTATTTCTCAGTAGACTTTCCCTATAGTCTTTTGTGATCCCAAAACAAGCCCTTCAATCACTTTCTTTGCCTGCTTTCTATGCTGCATGCTACAAATAAATGTATAGCCGCCACCAATTTTAGTAGGCTGTCATTTTCTGTTTTTCTTGTAGATGAAGCGCACACAAAGTGGAAGATTAGGGGTTTAAATGTGGGACCGCACAAAAGATATTCAACTTAATAATATTGGTATTGTCAGTTGTGTTAGACCTTAAAGATGAGAGGCCATCAATTTTAATCACCCAAATATCATGAAAAATACTAGTTTTAGGGATGCTTATTAACCATTTGAACTCAATCCTCAAAACATGTGAATGTGATTGATCGAATATAAATCTACACTTGATTGATATGTTTGAGGATTACCGTTCTTATTTTGGGGTAACTCTCCTGTTCTTAAGGGAAGGGATACCTAGAAATTCGGGGTTGTTAGATAAAGATAGTCTAGTCAAGAATTGTTTCACCCAGAAAACGAATATAGGTTCTTTCGAACGATTCATTTTTTAATGAAGCTTATTAAGGACTTTTTTTTTAGGGATGTTTATTAACCACTTGAACTCAATGATTTAGTTGGTTTTACTTTTTTTTTTTTTTTTTATAATTCTACAGTCTTTATTTTAGGATATAATACATTTTTAGTCCTTCACACTTAGAAAAATGTGTTCTGAATGCTTGTTTTGGTTTATCACTTGTTCATGTTAGTTTTAACTATTATAATATGTGGATCGTATTGATTTGAATTCTAAATAATATTGATTTTAAATAATTAATTAGAAAATTAATATCTATTACAAGAACTAAAAATAAAAATAACTTGAACATTCAAGTAGACTCTCAGTATCCTTGTTTTGTTTTGGACCATCTGATAATAGTTCATAGATAGAGTATTTAATGTTTATAGCCCTGCATAATCCAAAGAGAGCTTTCTTGGTACTCATATTTGGTTTTGATTTTAGCATTTGTATAGGAATTATGTTGCTGTCTGTTAGTATAATCCCTAGTAAATTTTCACAAAACTATTTATTTCATTAATTTGTACATCAAAAACATCTCTTGATATGCGTTAGCGTCTCACACAACACCAACATACGTGTTTACTTAATTACGTTCAATTGTTTTCTCAAATTATTAAAGTGTGACATGTCTCTATCAGTGTCGTGTCCCGCGTCCGTGCTTTTTAGGCATCAAGTTACTAGCTATGAACTATGATGTTACTGATCATCAAATTCCTAATGAAGATCTAGCTCCCAATGCTCTGCCTCTACATTCTCTAATATGTTAAAAGGAAAATGCTAATAAGTGTATAATGTCTATGCTGACTTTATGTTATAAGATACAAGATGTGTGTATATACTACTACAATAAATAACATAATCTAATCACTTCTCTAACTAACTTGTAATAAACCATCAAACTCAATCAACAACTTTTATACTCCTTCACTCTATTGAAGAGTCATAGTAACTATGCAAGATATATATTGTTGTTTTCAACATTAAAGTTTCATTGTTGTATAAAAAGCTAAGGTATTTACATGTCCTTCCTTGTCTGGAATCCTATTGAAGATCAGAACTGGCTGCCTAATGAGTTGCGCCGAAGGATTAAATTCCAATCATATTGAAAGAGAATTTTGAGAGTAGCTGCGGGACCGCAGATATAATTGGCCCGTATGTCTGCAAAATATACAAGTAAAGGCGTCAACACAGTCATCAACTCAAATTCAAGCATATTTGTTCATACTTCATACCTTGTGATTGTCACGAATTTGGCACAAAGGAACTGATAGCAACTTCATGTTTTTTGGCACCGTGAACCTTCGAGTTTCAGGAAGCCTTACAAGGAAGAGTTTGGTACATTCCTACACCATGAAGAAAGATCATGAAACTATGGTATCTCACATCAGAACTTGCTTAAAAAAATGCCCTTTGAAAAATGTACCTTTGGATGTTTGACATTAGGTGGTAAGAAAGGGTACATTAATGTTTCAAACTCAGGTCTCCACCACATTCCAAGGCACTCTCCCACCTAAATTAAGTAAATTACATTTCATATATGCTGTCAAAACTGTATTCTTTTTTCAAAAAAAAAAATTATAGTGAACAAATCATTTCATTCATATGTAGAAAGAGTACAATATAGGCTTGTTCAGCTTGCATAGAAGCATTATCCAACCCAGTTTTGATTCCAAAGCTATATAACCTAAACCTACAAGATTCAAAATTCTACTGATATATCTAATATGGGTCGATCATTTTGTCAACTCTTGAATCAGAGACATAAGGTTAGTATAAGACGACCCGTTCTCCATCAAAGCAACTCTACACTTTTCTTTCATCTCTTTTACCTTCCTTCTAATCTCATCACTGCCGTTCATCAATGTACTAACACCATTTTCAACTTCTTCCGCCTGCACCAAATCTCCACCCACTCTATAATCCAACCTAATCTCCACTGCTAATCCCAATTCTCTAACCATTTGAAACGCATTCATTTGTTGCTCCGCATACACCGGCCACGTGGCAATCGGCACACCATACCACAAACTCTCCAATATCGAGTTCCAACCACAATGCGACACGAATCCACCCACTGCCTTATGGGCCAGCACCTTGGCTTGTGGGACCCAACCACAAACTATACCCATCCCTGCAGTCCGTTTCAAAAACCCATCTGGTAGAACATTCTCGTAACTCGCATAATCTCTTGGGTCCGCTGACTGGGCCTTCGGAGGTCCACGTAAAGCCCATAAAAATCTAACCCCAGCACGTTCAAGCCCAATAGCAATTTGCTCAACCTGTTTGACTTCAAGACTACCCAAACTACCGAAACATAAAAAAACCACAGAAGCAAGAGGCTGCAAATCGAGCCACTCCATTATATAATTATATTGGACCGGGTTTGGATCCCATTTGGCTGGTCCAACAAGATCAATAACCGGCCCAATTGTGTAAACCGGTGGAAGCTGCAAATCATCATAAAGTGATTGAAGAGCATAGGGTTCAAGCTCTTGTAAGGTATTTACCACAATACCTTTTGTTTCTTTGTACCTTCCACCATGATACGAAATCCACGAATAAGCGTCTTCTTCGGATTTCCATTTCAAAACCATGTTAGGCAAAACTTGTTTCGGAATAGGGTTTCTGAAACTCAGAATTTCAAACTCAGTTTCTGATTCAACCGATTCAAGTTTCGGAAGGTTTAGCATGAATCCAAGAAAACTCGCGGGCGACGCAAAGAAAAGGTAGCAAGGGACGGAGACCTCATTAGCTACATCGATGATGGTTGTGGAGAACATATCAACAAACAAAGCAGCGAGTTTAACCGAGTCGGTTTTTATGAGGTTGAGGAGTGTGTTTTTGATGTTGTTTTTGTGTTTCTGTATAAGGAGGGAGATGTAAGCTATGAAGGATCGGTATTGATCGGGTGCAGGAGGGTCTACGGTTGGGAGGTGGATGAAACGGAGATTAGTAGCGGAGGAAGAACGGGATTGGAGGTAAGTGTTAACGAGTGGTAGTTTCGGGATTGTGATAACAAGAATGGTTGCGGAGAGTTGAGGGTGGTGTTTGGTTAGATGGTTAGCAAATTCAACAGTGGGAACCATGTTTCCAATGGTTGGTGTAGAGATGAAAACTACCTCATATTTAGTCATGATGATTAAGGATGGATAGAGTCACTGCTATAGTGACTGTCTTCTCAAGATTGAAATGAAATGGATTATAGCAAATACTTGTTTGTGATATACTCATATGAATGAATGCATATTTTGAATATATAGTATAAGGAATGGAGATAATGATTATGGTTTTGGTCTTTTGGAGTGTAAGTTACGTACATCAACCATATTCCTCAAAAAGAAAAAGGTCATAGGTGGAACAAATGCATAGAATTCAACATTACCAATTATTCAAAGGGAAACTGCGTCACTCTTTTACCAAATACAATCTTACTATTAGTGTCATTGTTTTTGACCAAGAGGAAGCTTCCTCTCTTCTCACAAATGACGAATGTTACACTTCATCTAGCTATTTTAAATTAAATGTCGTTAAAGCTTTTCCAGTCATATTAAGAAAAACAATATGTTAGATCAATATCTCAAGTCAAGGAAATAAGATAAATAAGGCACAAATCATCATCATAATACTAGTGTTGTTTCCTCGTTCATTGTAATTATTAGCATTCATTGTAATTCTTGTTTCATAATTTTTGGTCAAATGTTTATGGATCAGCTCTTGTACAGCCTTGATCCATGCTTATTGTTAGTGTATATATATATATGTAAACCTTGTTATATCAAATAATTCAAGCATTCAACATACCTCTCTTTATACAATAGATATATAAACAAATGAGTATATCAATTTTTTTGGTCACCAGCCGTTTAAGAGTGACTAATCTCTCTCAAAATACTTGTGGGCCACACCAGTTTGGTTCTACTCTTCCAACCAATTTTTTTCTATACACAAGATCAACTATCAAAATTAACAAATTATCTTTATTCACTATCGATTGCGATTGTTAATCATTATCATGATTGCATAATAGTGTATAAAGAAATAAAGTGAGTAGCGTACATAATATAATTCGTAGGTAAAATTAGAGAAAAAATAAATTAATAGTATTTTATAATGAAAAATAATAGTTAATTTAAATTCTTTTCATTTTTTAGCTCGATATTGAAGTAGAAATAACAATCACAAGAAAAGTTTGAATTGTGAACCATTTTAATATTAGCCTATATTTAAGGTGATGATTCTCAAGTTGAAACTTGAAAAAAATAAAACTTAGTTAAGTTTATAACGTTCTCAAGTGTTAGTATAAGAATTAACAAAATATGATGATGGTATATGTGAAATGAATTCAAACTTTAATATTGGTTCACCCAATGTGGGTGACTCCTGTTTTCGCCCTTGGTGAGATTTTTTCACAATGATACTTGAAAACCCATCACAACTATGGCACCTAACACCTCTGCGACTAGGGACTATACAACTAGTATTCTATAGCCTCAACACTCAACATACTTTGCCATTCAAAAAAAAAACACTCAACATACTTGCAAACTTGCGAGAGAAGACACCTTGTGAGAGAGAGAAATGGAGAGTGGTATAATAGATTTGATATGTTGATGCTGTAATCGGAAAAGAACGATGGAGAAGAAAAAACAAAAGATGTTCAATGGGTGTAAGAAAAACAATCAGAATTACCTCGCATTAAAAATAATATTAAAAACTCCTATATATTATATCTATATTCTATATAGTACCATAAAGACAAACAGAATTTTAACTGAATAATAAAAATGTTGCAGTGAGGCATGAACATGAAAAAATCAAAAAGAAAGGATGAATTTAATACCTCCCATTCTGCCAAATTTTCGTCAGCAGAAAGCTTCCTTGCCAGCTTACGCTTCAATCCATCAATATCTAGAAATCAATAAATGTGTTCCCTAGTAAAAACTCTTAAAAATATTTGCAAACATTTCGAACTTGGTCAATGTCTGAAAGATTCTTTACATACCTGATTCACCTGGCCTTAAACGGCCACCGGGAAGTTTAAAGATGGAATTTTTTATTTGAAACAGCAACAAATGCGGATGTTTGAACAACTCAACCTAAATCAAGAACAGTTACATTATCATTTCAGAATCATACTGCAAAACCGAATTCTAATAGCTAAGATAAAGAGTATGGATAAAAAAAACTTCAAGCATAGTTTTCAGTCAAACATGCGTTACCAAACCTCAATAATCATGTGAATGAGAGTTTAGAAAGAAAATAGTGAAAATGAACACCAGAAGTTGAAAAATATACTAGTTGCTTAATCCAAGAGAGCTTGGTAACAAAAAAGAGCAATCATTTATGGGAAAACCCAAAATCTAGTTGCAAAGACTAAGAATGAGGCAAGTGGACACAATGTAACAGCTCTTTTTCAAGATATATGCTTTCAAAATTCAGAGAAGTATATAAACTGTTAGTTTACATCATTATGAACATCTAAATCATCTCAAAACGAGCATATACATAATGAAAAGAATAAAATATTAAATCATTTCGTGGTTAGACTGGACTACATGAATCGGACAACTTTATAATTATCTACGGAAGCTGCAGATTCAACCCGTCAATCCCGATGGTCTGATGGATACAAATCGAATCCATATATTAATTAAGTTTAATGATAAACCATTTGATGACTCAAGTTTTTTTTAACAGATTTTTTTCCCTCTACCTCTAAACATCAAACTATTCTCCATCTAGTCATCCCTCCTTACCAATGCATCTATGAATGTTTTCCGCACATGACTAAATCACGTAATTCTACTATCTTTTGTACAACGAGAGCTAGTCCTGTGTGATCAACCATCCATCAGTAAGCACATCTAAAAACAAAAATAAAAAACACAATGACTTAAGGTTGATCATGTATAATTATAGAGAATTCATTTATATATACACTAAATTCTCATGTTAATCTTGGTCATTCATGCATATTTTGTAATTGCTCAAGTGTAAACATTCTAAAACTTTTGTTTTCTAGAAGCCCTTCTATGATAGTCATAGTCATATTGTGGTTTTTGTTTTTTTTTTTTTTTTTGA
>Ga0315913_1008924_pt1 | contig 11814 bp, 8 predicted proteins | sample MpolsnodulesMG_FD_207736 | JGI IMG/M metagenome (GOLD analysis project Ga0315913, IMG submission 207736) | Medicago polymorpha root nodule microbial communities from Los Angeles, California, United States - small nodules | ecosystem: Host-associated > Plants > Roots > Nodule | place: USA... | reverse complement strand
TATATATATATATATCTCCTATTGTAGAAAAGAGAAGCAAACAAATAAATTTTATTAATGACACACAATAGACCTTCAATCACATAGATAAAAGAGTCCAATAATTAAGGCTACATATTTATAGCCAAAGTTCAGAATAGATGCATATATAAGATAATCAAGCCTTAAGAATATTGCAGACCATGTCTCTCAAAAAGTATAAACCCTTGGATGGGTTATTATACCTTAATACAAAACTTAATTCACATATGATTTCCTCCTCCTCCTCCTCCTCCACCTTCACTCATATCCACCGTGGAAGTATCAGTCCAAGGTAGAGAATAAGGAAAAGATGAATAAGTAGTAGTAGGAGATTGTCTATAAAACCCTTCATTTCTTCCACTAAACTGTCTTTGTGGAATTGGTTGAACTGATATCATTCCTTGAGGCACAGAAAGAGAGGCTGGAGGAGGTGGAGAGATATCAGCGAGGGAATAGCGAAGAAGATCGGTGTTAGCAGCGTCGAGTTCCTTTTGAAGCCTTTGAACTTGTCTTTGTAGAAAAGAGATGGCTCCTACACATCCATAAACTGGATCCCTAACTCGTGCTTCGGCTTCGTAAGCAAGTGAGTTAACTGCATCTTCCCTTTGGTGAGGGAGGAGTTCGTTGAGAAGCTTTGTGACATTGCTAGCACCAAATATTTTGTGCACGTTTGCAAATTTTTGAGGCTCTTCTGGAGGGAAGTAAGGTGCAAAGATGCAACCTGGCATGCATTTTCTCCTCAAGAATTTGCAGGCAGCACAAGGTGAATTGTATGCGCTGGATGATGATGCCATTTTTATTTATATTAATTCTCTGCACATAATTAAGATATTGAGAGACTTCATCATAGATTGATGTTGAACTCTTTTAACAATCTACAAACATGCTAAGTTCTTCACTAAGCAGTTTTAGATTTAAACTTCTTTTTGATCAAGGTAAAACACTAAAACTTTTTATATTGCAATATATCAAAATAAAAACTAAAACTAATTTCACAATATATATTGGTATAATAAGACTACCAATCATGAAAAACTTTCTTAATGAATTAGAATTAGAATAAGAATTATGCTAACAATTAAGTGTCATAAGACACTTGTTAAGAAATTAAAAATAGAAATAATTGATGAGTTTAATGAAACAAAAGTCAATTTTTTAGGTTTCAATATAATGAATGTACAATTTTCAAGATAAAGTTTTTTCATTAGACTTTTTATCAAGTAAGTGCCCTAAGAGCACTTGTTAGTATTTCCTTGGTCGTTAATGTCACTTCTTTTTTTGTTACAATCGTTAATATCACTTTAATTAGTAATAATTTTTCCCTTTCCTAGTTTCTTTTTAAAATTCCCTAAAAACTATATTTTCTTTCTTTCCTCTTTCTCTTTACCATTTTAGATTCATTAGCTAGAGAAAATCAACAAAGAATTCTTAAGTAGTTGCAACATTCAAACATGAATTTTTTTGCAAATTGTTGATCTGAATTTGTCTTTAAGTTTAAGAGGTTATTTTCATCTCATTAATTCCATATTAGGAAACATACACTACCGTACAGATATAACAACACTTTGCCTTTCCTCTTCTGCTAGAACTTTGCTGCATGACCAGAAGTACCAGGTTATAATTACCTTCTGAAATTTAATCAGTTTGAGTCAGGGATCTGGCTTATTATAGTTCAATTGCTACAATACAAAACTTAAAAATGGAAAAGTCCCACAAAATTATATCATTTTTCTTATGTGTATCAACTATTATACTTTATTTGAATGAAACAAAATCAGAGAAAAAGAACTATACATGCATAAGGAAAAGAGAGTAAAAAAAAAGAAGACACACGAACATGATTTTACCTGTTTGTGATGTAGGTTTCTTAGATTCAAATTAACTAAAAGGGAAGTACCTTTTATCCTTGAGAAGCTCCTCTTTTTCCCCTCCCTTGAGAAAGTAGTCTAAGCTAAGGAGAAGCACCTCTATGAGGAAACCCTAATTAGAAGAGAGGAAATTTAGAGGAGTGATAGTGAGAGGTAGAGAGGCGGAGAGAGATGTGAAAGGTGATATAAATTAGTGGAAAAAGGTGTTAGCTAGTAGAAGGGCAAACAGAAACAGCATTGAGTGGCTGGAGAAGGAATGGATGCAAAAGACAAAGCTAATAAATGGAGGTATATAGACTAGAGAGAATAACCTATGACCTTAGTTGTATAGTATCTAATAATAATATCAAGAATGTGAGGATGTCTTGCATTCTCAGTCTTTCTCTAACTATGTACTCAAACAGATCCTACAAACATTTTTGGGGAACACATCAAATCTGACTTTTTAATTAAACGTTTCTGTTTAGCATGAAACTAATGGCCCGTTTCATACATATTAATCATTCTCCTTAGCTAATAGCTAAGGATTAACCGCAATTTTTTTTAGTTGATCTTAGCTTCCTTGTTTCATCACTACTAAAAAGATGGTTTCTTTAGGTTACAATTAATATGATCAAACTTATACATCAATAATAAGACGACCATGATGTTATAACTAACGTCTAACATGATTAAATCCCGACGACTACAACATCAATGCATTTGATGACATAAATTAATATAAATGAGTGGCATGAAAATTTTATGCGATGTGATCTCTAAATCATGATTATTTACAACTGGTTCAACTGAAGTTTTTGGTGAGATCAAAGTAAAGTTCCTTAAAAGCGAATATAATATTTGCGAAAACAACATATAATCGGTTATAAGAAAAATATCCTCATAAACTTTATTATCTGCAAATAATCATATCATAAAGTATGTGACAAATATCAAAACAAAGTATATAGAGCATAAAGGAAAAGTGGCTCTCACGAGTCTAGAACATTGAAAACAACCATATGAGCAGTGTGCTCAAGAAAGACAGTAGATCTCTAATATATGAGAATAAACATTTATCTCTAACAATATTTATTGTTGGCTTTGACCAACAATTCAAATTTGAATCACTCAAGTATGTGATAAATTAATAATTTTGGTATTAAATATGTGTAGGGTCTTGTAAAATTTGGGTTTTTCATTTATAGTCCGTATAAAAATTCAAATGTTTGTGTACTTCTAAAACTTTTCGTATGTCTTCACATTTGGTCCCTTTAATGTAAGTTCATAGGACCTAAATCTAGTTTAGATTGAGTTAGGTTTTGATTAGTGTCCAAAAATAGTACTTTAAAATGTATGTAAATATGTGTCCATTAAGAATCACATCTCCACTCTCTAAGAAATTTTATATTTGCATGTTTTTGAAAGCTATGTTACAATGAATCATTTCACTTTAATACATATGAATTGATTCACTATGAAAATTGACTTATTATACTTTTATTAATGTGAATTCATTCAGATCTCAAATTTATGAATGAGTGAATCGACTCCCTGTTTATCTTTTTTTTTAGAGGAATAAATCTATTGCATTTCATTAAACAGAATGTGTTCAATACAATTTGGTATGGTAACCAATATTTGGAAGCTAGCTAAAGATAAGGCCGCCTTAGCTAAACTATGGGCAACCTCATTTGTTTGCCTTCGTACAAACTCAACACAAGAGTTTTCATAAAATTGACTAAAGAGAGTTTTACAATTAGAAATGATGTTTCCATACTCTGTAACATCAGTATGGCTGGAATTTATGCTATCAACTACTCTCTTCGCATCCATCTCGAAGTCAACAGTTCCCAGTTGCAACAAATGAACCTAATCCATAGCAGATAAAAGGCCTAAAGCTTCTCCAACATGTACTTCACACATAGGGCTGAAACAGTCCGTTCTAGCCAACACAAAGTGATCGTTCTCATCTCTAATGCACATCCCTATGCCAACCAGATTTTCCGTCTCGGAAAAAGCTGTGTCAATGTTGCATTTAAACCTCTCTGACCTTGGTTTTATCCACTTCACGTTGTAAGCTGGGTATTCTCGTCTGACAGTACTTCCTTGAATGGACCTTGCTGCCTTCCAATCTTCTAATAGTGATTTGGCACGATCAAAAACAAAGCCTTGCACATCAATTACTTCTTTCCAAATCTTATTGTTTCTCTGCTTCCAAATGCTCCATATAATACAGTCAAAAAGAGAAGCATCTTCATGTTGCAGTACCTTAAGTGTTTTGAAGATAACTTCCTTGATGTCCTGATATCCATCTAGAATATGGTTGACAGAATAGTAAGCATTCCATATACTCCATATATTCCTGCTACCAACACATTTGAATAGCAGATGCATGTTGTCCTCTTCCTCCAAATTACAAAGTGCACAAACAGTAGTACAATTAACTCCCTTGTCTCACAACCTTTTACGCGTCGGAAGACAATTCCTACAAATGCGCCATATGAGAATCGATACACACTTTCTAATGAGTTTATTCCTTCTATTCTCAAAAGCTATATAGTTCATTACTCGCAATTTTTTTGACACGGAATTTTCTCATTTTTCTTTTCTCAAGTATTCAAATCTTTGAAAACTCTTATATATTGATTGTAATTGTGATTCTTGAGAATTAATTTAATTAGGAAAATCATTGTATGCTATATAGGGTTTTTACAATTTAGGGCGACTCAAACCTAAAGGGATGATTGGGTGTTCTGTCACCTCCAATTGTGAATTCAATGTTTTGGTCATTTGATATTCATGCAAGTATTGTGAAAGTTCTCAAGAACATCATCTTGGTGAAGTCACATCTAATCTTGAGTGATCAAGATTTGGTTTGGTGAAGGTTAGATCAAGACATTGAAAATTTTAGGGCTCAGGGGGATTGAATCGTTGTAACTGAGGGAATTAGTAATTTGTTTTAACCATCAAACAAATTACATTAAATATTGAAGAAATTGTAATGTCTTTGACAGAGGAGGTTTTGACTTATAGGGGTGTTGAGTAGTGGTGATGGGTGATTATGGATTCGTTTTCAGTGGTTGTTTGCGACGAAGTTTGATTTTAGTGGTGAGATTTATTTTCGTGGTTGTTGTCCTCATGGATGTTGAAAGCAATGGTTGGTTAGGTGTTGTGTGTATGTGCATCTTTTATGATGTTTATTTTGGGTGTTCTGCCTATATACGGCGTCTGTAGTTTGCAGTCTCTGACTTCGCCGGTCTCTGTTTGTCTTGCAAAGATCCGGTTTTTTAATAAAAAAAATTTGTTAAAAAAGAATGTCTTTGACATTAGAACTAGATTGTCCCACTAACAAGGATGGTGTGAGTGAACTACTACAAATCTTTGTGTTCTTCTGCCAAACCCTTAACTCCTTTAATATTCATTGCATATAAGGATTAGAAACCCAATAAACTTTAATCTTGTTAAATATTGAAACTTTCTCAGTGGAGTTCTAAAATTATATGCCACAAACCTTCAATTAAATCAATTTGTTATTATAGTTGATTAATTTCCATAATATTTGAATAAGTTTGGTAATTAGGGTTTATCAAGTATCTAGTCAAACTAATTTGTATTAACCACTTATGTCTTGCAATCAATTAATATGTTTATTATCTCAATCAAATTTAACTGCATCATTGTGACTATCATTACCTCAAGTTTGTGTGTTTTGCAATCATTCTCATGTAGCTTCAAATTTTCATAAATCAATCAAATACGATAAACTCGTATAAAAGCCTTTCTGCTAAACCTTTTTTCAAACTCTTATTTTTATTGGGGGGAATGTGGTATCTATTCACCCCTATAGATACATACTCGTCCATTAGTGATCCAACAATTAGTATCTGAGCATCCGATCTTTAACTTTACTACTCTTTAATTAATATAAGTAAAAAAATGTGCATGTATATATTTCAATTAATTATATATTAACATGAACATGATCTGATGCTTGTTGAAAAAAACATGAACATGAGCTGACTTACTACTGAATGTTTTGGAAACCCCTATTCTATGTACATGTCTACCAACAGTTTTAACTTGAGCACGTTGAATGTGCTGCAATGTAATAATAAGTTCAGAGGAAGTATGAGATTGCATGATACGACATGTCATTGCTGCTCTTTCCTTTTCATACATTCCCGGGGGGACATTAGATGAAAATTTCCTATGTAACATAAATAAGGTTTGTGTAGGAACACGTTATCTTTATATATGATCAAAATAATAATAATAGTATTACTCGTTCCTTTCCAAAATAAAACACTATCGACTATAGATATCTTCACTATACAAACACATGATAGAGAGTGATTTTAAACAGTGTCATTTTAACAATTCTACAAAAACATCATTTATCATCATAACAAAAGTAATTCAATTCTAGTCCCCCATCAGTACCTTTATGAGTGATCCAATGCAAGCTTAAAGAATGTTCATGAAAAGATTTATGAGTGAAGTGATTAATTGAAGAAGGTTTTAAGGAATAAGAGCAACTAGTTTTTAGACTAGCCAAGCCAGCAAAAAAGTGTAAGGTTTATCATAGCTAGGAAGATAAGTTTTAACTCAACAAGATTCTGATTCCTGTTTTCAGAGAATTAGAATCCATGTGTCGCATTCTTTAGCTGAACCAACAATTTCCAGACACCTTGGTTCAATCATAATCAACAATTCAAATTTAGCAACAGCTGTATGGCATAAAATTATTAGAAACAGTAGAGAACTCTTGTCACATGTGAATTATCCAAGTAGAACGTTTTCAAAAAAATTTAAACTTCACATCTCTTAAAAAAAAGAAATTAACTTCACATAATAATCAATCAAGTTAAAGCCTCAAATTAAATAAAAAGTGGTTGTTGATGACCGTAATAATTAATGTCTAAATTTTAAGGCTGTTCAATAAAACCAAAAAACCAAACTAAATTATCATCTAGTCTAAATTTTACGACTAAATGTTCTTATTCCCACAAGAACATTTGGGAGTAAATACTGTTCGGTGAACTTGACCATAAGATTATACTACTGCTACTTAAGTTCTGTAAATTAAAACAATATGCAAGTGGAAAATTAAATGTGAAACAATTAAGCATTTTGCTCATAATTTAATTGCATGTTAACATTAAAACCATCATCTGCACAAAATGGGATTTATGATTCATCTGTGGCCCTCCTCAAAACCAACGAAAAAAACGAGGGAACAAAGCCTAGTTTCACATAGGAATAAACACAAACACTTGGTGAGCATGCTTATTTCAGCACAAATAATTACACTAACCAGAATACGGCCTCCATAAATCAACATAACACCTCAACGAATTCGGAAGGGCATTCTTCCACGAATCAATATCAGGAAAATCACCTGTAAGAGCAAGAGAACTATCCTCTCCACGATTCCCAAGTCTAAGAACAAAAAGCTTCTCACCAAAAACCATCTTCATAGCTTTCAAAGTTTCTTCCATCACAAGATTCCCATCTCTAACCTTATCCTCAGCCTCCACACAACTCCCTCCAACATTCACCATTATCCTCCCACCTTTTCTCAAAGACATGCGTAGTTTCTCCCACGTCGCAGCCTCTTGAAGCTCTGGTATCAAACTCCCCTTGGAAAACAAATCCACAAGAATGCCTGAAAACCCACCAACCAAACTCGCTGTTAAAGCATTTCCAACATAAACAAAAAGTCTATTTTTATTATCTCTTTCAATCTTATCAAGATTGAAAAACTCTCGTGCAACATCAATTACAGAAGTATCAAGTTCCCAGCCATGGACAACCGCATTGGGATAAAACTTGAGGATGATACTGGCAGTAGAGCCGGCACCAAAGCCGAGAATGGCGATGGGTCCTGGTGGTAGGATTGGCGGGAGTGTTGCAAAAACGTCGAAGTAAGTGTCTGTTAGGGTTTTGAATAGGAATGAAATGCTGTGGATGTTTCCAGGATTATCGAGGAGGAGAAGGCGGGAACCGCGGAATGGGTGGTCGGCTTTTCTAGAAACTTCTAGAACGCGGATGTAGTTATGTCTAGATTTGAATTTTGCTAATGTTTTTACGTCTTTGAATGGGATGAAGTCTTCTTGGGTTTTGGGTTTGAGTGAGGATTTGGGTTGTTTTTGTTTTTGTTGTTGGTGTTGCCATTTTGGTTTGTAAGGAAAAGTGATTCTTGTTGTGATTATGTTGTGGATTTGTGTTTGAAGAGAGGGAGATAGGACCATCCACATTCTTTCTTGTTTTCTGGCACTACAAGGAGGATAAATCACTGATTAGTAATGACTGGTGATTTATAGTTGATAGTGTATGATCGATGATTCTTGTCTAGAAACGCACTTAACACTTGTCATTTACAAAAAACAACGAATAAGAGTGTGACACATAATTAACTTAGAAAAAAGTAAAATAAATTTACTAAAAATCAGAGTCCTCTTTTCTCTTTCTTCCACCGTTGTTTCTCTCTCTTCAACCATTGTTTTTGGCTCAAGATCATTGTTGCTATCAATGAACACACTACTACTTAGAAGAAGAAAAAATCTTCATCTTCTTCCTATTAAAGTTATCCTTAAATCCAACCCAAAAATTCATCTCTTTCACCATTGTTCACTTCATAGTTCATAAAGACAGTGACTACCGCTATATGGCTACACATGCAATGGGTACCCAAAATCTTACCCATCGATGGATCAAACTTTAGAGTTTAGCCCACATAAGCAATATTTTGTATTGTTGCTATAGTTTACTTTAGCCATTACTTACTTACAAATTTATTTATTTGTTCTAAATTTCAGTTTTTTGTTTTATTTCTTTAACCCGGTTTTGCTAAAAGAAACATCAGGATATTTATTTTCTTTTTTGAATGGCAAGATAACATAATAGTATTTTTCAAATTAAAAAACAAGATGGATTATCAGGCTGCATTAACAAGATGAATTTACCTTAGAAGCATGGTAGATCCGAAGGAAAAATAGCAGAGTATTGTTGGGGAACCATATATGCCAGAAAAAATGGATGATGGGAGAGAGAAGGAGCGGTTTTTCATTTTTTTTACTAAACAATTATTTTTCAATTTTTAATGATGTGTTGTTTTAATTATGTGTCACACTCTTATTCGTTGTTTGTAAATGACAAGTGTTAAGTGCGTTTCTACAAGAATTTCTCTAGATATTATTAATTGAAGTGTTTAATAAAATTAACAGTTCAATTAACCGGTGAAAGTAAAATGACATGATATATGAATGTATATTTTTGTGAACATAAAATATGTGAATCTATATAAGTTGGGAATGTAGCTTCATTTTTTTATCTTGTAGTTGGATTTGGATCATCTTCTTTCTTATTATCCAATTTGTGTCTTTCTCTCTGAATTTTATAGAGAAGATCCAAAGAGACAAAAGTAAAATAAGATTAAGAGAGAGAATATCAAGAGAGAGACGCAAAATAGAGAAGGATGGGATAAAAAGAGAATGAGAGGAGAGGATCTAAGTTTATAGTTACAGATTTGAATCTTCTTCTTCTCTCATTCTTTATTTTTTATCTTTCTTTTAAAATTTGTAGTAACTATATGTTTTAAATAACAAAAATCTTAGATTTGGATCATCTCCTTCTCATATTCTCTCCTTCTTCCTCCTCAAATTTGTGTCTTTCTCTTAAAATTCGTAGTAGCTACATATTTTGAATAGCAAAAATCTTTGATGGAAGAGAGTAAAGATGACCGTATGCAGTAAGGGAGGTGAGAATTGAAGGGAAAGAAAAAATTTTGGGACTTGGGTATTTTTTTAGGCTTAGGGTATGTTTGGCCTTTTTCTTAAGATTTCTGCTCTCCCCCCAGCACAAAACACTCGCGTCCTGCAGTGTTGCCAAAAATGTCCCTGTGTTGGTTAACTAACGCAAGTGTAAAACTATGTGTTAGCTAACTAACAATGCGCTACTTAAGTAACGCATGTATAAAGAATTGCGTGAGTTAACTCACGCAGCCATTAGCACATGCGTGAGTTAACTCACGCCCGGTCTGTGCAAAAAACCAGAAGAGGCAGAAACCTCTATTTTCCCTAATTTTTCAATCCTTCTTTCATACATTCATTCAAGCATACATTCATTCAGTCAATTGCATACATTTTCCATCATTCATTCAAGCATTCATTCAATCAAGCATTAAACTCATAATTATATTACGAAAAATAACGGAATAAAATAACAAATAATGTCATAAAAAAACGCCAAAAAGCATAAGTGTAATAGGATTACAACCAAATCCCTTAAAATGTCATAAAAAAACTATAGAATTCATACTGGTCTATCCTGCGGACTCCTACTCCTCCTCCGCGGAGCCGGCATCTGCTCCAGCATGCTCCACTCACACTGTATGCCCTGCATCAAACGCATAACCTCTTATGGATTACGAAAAACAGCAGGATGTCCCATTGCACCGTCCACTTTGGGCCTAATGTTGCTGATGATCTGGTATGGGTCGAGAGGATGCTTGGTCCACTGCTGCTCAACAATAACCTCCTCGTAAGGAGGGACAAGACGAGGAGGGGTATCAGCTGCGTAGTCAGGAATGGCCGCATGGGGGTTCTGAATAGAATGTGATACTCTAATGAACCATCTCATGTACCCCTTAGTATGAGCCCATGGCTAGTTATCCGGAACCGGATGACCCCTATGCTAATGGCTGAGGACATGTAGAGCAAACTCCGTGAAGGCCTGGGCCACGTCATCTGCCGCAAGAAGCTCAATGTCTATAGGAGCCCTGGGAATAGTCTGGACATACCTGTACTGCCTAAGAACCTGCTCTGACAAGTGACAGACTATCCTGTCACTGCCAGCCATGATCCATCCGGAGTACCAGCATATGTTCTAAAAGGGCGTGATGTGTCGTCGTCTCTTGTACGGCCTCCAGATGACATGAGAATGGTCCAACGAATCCATGGCAGCTCAGTAGTGTCTAGGATTAGAAATGCCCCTAGGAGGTTTCCATTGACTGACAAGCGGAGAAATAGTAGGGTCGTAATCCTCATCTTCAATCCTCGAAATGATGTTCGTGAAGTGTGCCAAAGTCCATCCCTGCAAACACAAAGACATTAAGTTTTTTCGTTTTTTAAAGAACTTTTGCTAACACATAAAAATCTCCTGGGACCCGCTGATATTTAAAAAATATGATGACGGATATTAATTATATCATAAATGAAAATAAATTTTGAGCAAGTCTTTTCCTCCTAAAATAAAAAGGCGTCTAAAATAGGATTTTTTTTGACAACATGGACAACAATCTTTTCTAATTGTTCTATGCCAATTGTTAAGGCTAATTATGAAAGAAAAAAAAAAATGTTCAATTTTTTTTCCATGCATAGCGACAAAAATCTTCTTTGTAAGATATTGAAGCTTTCATTTGAAAATTTAGAATCATTGAATTATCAACAACTTATATTATAAACTAAAATAATCAATTAAACACATTAACAAATAACAATCTGCGTTGGGTAGTATTGTCATACATGATCTATTATTGCTTCAAGAAGAACTTATCTATAAAAAAAATAATTTCCCACGAATGGCCAAATCCCTTGAGGAAAGATGTTGTAATGAAAATTGTAGAAAATAGTAAAAGTGCCAAAGATAGAGAATATAGTATATTACATTGGGACCAAAAATGAGGTAGAGAATATATACATTGGGACCAAAAATGAGGGGAAGAAGCGTGGATTGAAATTGAGAGGCTTAATGTTTTTATTATTGGACTCTCGAAATATTAGCAACTATTTGAGTCATTTTATATTTGTGAGTCAATATGTCGTTGGAGCCCCCACACCCTTCCATATACTATTGTCGGCTGATTATTATTTTGTAGTAAGATAAGATATTCACATTAACTTAAAACAGCTAAATGGCCAACAACTACAAAGAAATAAAAAAC
>Ga0315913_1008922_pt1 | contig 11814 bp, 5 predicted proteins | sample MpolsnodulesMG_FD_207736 | JGI IMG/M metagenome (GOLD analysis project Ga0315913, IMG submission 207736) | Medicago polymorpha root nodule microbial communities from Los Angeles, California, United States - small nodules | ecosystem: Host-associated > Plants > Roots > Nodule | place: USA... | reverse complement strand
GACTTATGTCGTTTTCTGTATTGTATGATTAATGTATCCAGTATCAGTTTTAACGAACGTATTAAGTATTCTAGACACTTTTAATACGGGCGTTACAGGGACTAAAAAGAAAAGTTGATATATTTATTGGGAACAAAAGCATATTTAACCCTTTTATTTATTAATGGGTTAATTTAGTTTTTAATCCCTATAGATATTCACAATTTTGTTTTTAGTCGCTACAAAATAAAATCACATTTTTTAGTCCCAGTGACATTTTCCTTAAGCATTTTAAAGTTCAAAACTGTTGATGAAATTTTTTGACGAGGACTAAAAGTGCTGATGAAAAAATTTAAAGGGACTAAAAATGCTGATGGAAAATTTTATAGGGACTAAAAAGTGTGATTTTATTTTGTAGGGAGTAAAAACAAAATTGTGAATATTTATAGGGACTAAAAACTTAATTAACCCTTTATTAATTGATAATTAAGTAAATAAACTAATTAAATTAATAGTTATATATGAAACTTTTTTTCTTAAAAAAAACACATAATCACTTATCGTTACCTTTCTCAATCTCACCTGCTCTCTCTCTCTTTCTCAGTCGCCGAACTTCTCACTCGCCGCGCCTCCCTCCCTCATCGCTCAATCACTCTCGCCAGAATCTAAGGTAAGCCAATTAATTATCCAATTTCTCCTTCCTTCTTTGTTTTAGGGTTTTAGAATTGGGAATTGTTTTGTGTAAATTAGATATTGTGAATGGGAATTGGTAGATTATATGAATAAATTGGGAATTGTTTTTGGTAGATTAAAGGTCCATGTAAGTCAGCGCGTTTTTGGTTTTAGTTCCTGTATCTTATTTTGTTGCGAAACAACCCTGTAAGTTATAAAAGTTTTGGTTTTGGTCCCTGCCGTCATCATCTATTACAAAAACGTCTACGTGGCAAACAGAGGATGACGTGGCAACGTGTGACGTGGCAGACGACGCTGATGTGTCGTTCTGTATGCTGAGTCACAAAGTTAGAGGGACCAAAATCAAAAAATAAAATTCGCAGAGGGACCAAATCAAAAAATTCATAGAAAACTTCATCTTCTTCCTTCCTTTCCTCTTCTTTATCATCTTCATCGAACTTCATAGAAAACCCAAAAAAAACCTCAAAAATTCATCAACAAACATTAACATCACGATCGACATCACTACACTAGAAATTCATCAAAAAATTCTTTGAAAACCACATTTCTCTCTTTGAAAATTCCTTTATGAAGGCTATATATTTTCCTAATAAGCATCTTGTTCAGGCTTCTATAGAAGATCACCTTAGTTACAAATTCAAGCTTGATTTATCCAATAGGTAGAGAGACAATCTATCAGATTCCTACAGTTAACCAAGATGAAGAAGACCATGTTATGTGGATGGAAAACTGAGACTTCAATCAATTATTAATGTAAAATCTAGGTACTTCATGATTAACTAGTGGGAAAAGATGCAAACACCGGCATATCATATCCTGACAATGATCATTTGCAAAAGAGCAATAAATTGCAACATCATATGCCCAAGATTCTATAACCATAAGTAGAAGATCATTTGTTTCAAAAATTGCACATGGGCAAGACAAATTTGGTTTGGGTTTTCCCTAGGGAAACACTTTTACTTTTGCACAGAAGTGTTATTGATTGGATTATTAACATGATTGAGAATGTTGAAGAAAAAGTTCTAGCAATAATTTTTGCAATCACAGTATTAGGATTCACAATTGACGATATACCTAGCTTGGTGGTATTTATCAATAGTGTTAACTTCAGAAAAGCAAACAAGCGGCATAAATTTGAAACACAACAATACCCCCCACCTGCACAAACAATTTCAAAGTGAAGTGTGATGCCAACCTCTCAATAGAGAGGTATTGGGGAATGGATTATGGAGTATAGGAACAGTAATTCGTGACGATAGAGGCATGGTTGCAACACCATCAACTTGGCTTGAACAAGGTTTCGCTGAAGCAACTGTTGTCGAATAAAAAGCACTGCAGTAGAATTCCCAATTGTGTGTTGCAGTGATAAACTCGAATAAGCCATATTCGAGTTAGGGCGCAACTTTGAGAGGGTGGGAACGACATAAATGAAGAAGAGAAAAAAGAACATAGTGAGGAAGAAGGTGGAAAAAATATGTTTTAAATTTCAAATTTTGTTGATTATGTTTTTAATTTTGGTCCCTATATATATTTGCATTTTTTGTTTTAGTCCCTCTACTAACCGGTTGCCAACTCATCAAGTGCCACGTATTGGTCTGTTAGCCAACGAAACGTTTTTTTAACGGAAACTGACGGCAGGGACGAATGTTAAAAGGTTAAGTAAATACAAGGGTTGTTTCACAACAAAAAAGGATACAGGGACTAAAACCAAAAACGCGCGAGCTTACAGGGAACTTTTTATTATTTAAGCCTTTACTTAACTATAGTAGACGAAATGGAAAGGGGCAAATATCTTACCTTAATCTCTAGATGTGGTTTGATAGGGTAAGTAGAGACAATTCATGTTATGTCTAGTGATACAATTGAGTTCTTAAATAATTGTTGGATTGTTTATGTTTATGACATCTTGATCATGCTTATATAGTTATGATGAGATGAGTCCCTTGGTGACTATGTGTGGTCCTCCATTTGCTTTGTGACATGCTTCCGTCTCATCCGGTTTCGAGAAACAACAACCATTTTGGGATGTTTGTAGAAAGTTATTTTTTTTTTTATTGAACATATAAGAAGGTAATGTTTGTAGAAAACAAAGTTTAAGTTCTGAACTATTATTTTATTGAACTTATAAGAAAGTTAATGTTTGTAGAAAGTATATCATGCATAAATTTCATTCTAGAGTTGTAAGCATTTTCATTTTTCTTAATCATTCTCAAAATATTAACATCCGCCCCACTTATTTATCTTTTATTCAGCAAAAGAGGCTTGTCATTTACTCTAAATAAAATATGAAGAACATTTTTACTAAACTTGTGCCACTGGAAGGTATCAACCCCTTATGGGTTGAGTTTACTTGCCGCCTTGAATAAGACAGTAGTGAGGTCTCCTCCCTTTTAGATTTGTGCATGTGTTTTTCATGTTGCATTTCACCACTAACAAAGAGTGGCTAATGTCATGTTATTTTTTGAGATTCGAGTTTCCTAATGTCACTCTATGAAGCCCGGATACAAGATACGATACTGCACCGATATGGAAAAATTTCAAAAATCAAGATACGATACGGCTGTGATACGTTAATAAAAAAATTATATAATTAAATGTACAATATAATTATAACCATTATTTTAATATGCAAATATATTAACAAATAAAAAAACCAGTCATAGGTTCGTAGCACATCAACATAAATATAAATAATATTGACGATTAAGAGAGTGATGATTAGTCAATTACATACACAATATATCCCAAAAAGACTACCACCAGTGCTATACTATATCCAAAAGGAACATTGTTAGTGCTATACTATATCGATCCATAAAAGAAGCACTATATCCAAACAAGAACACATCAGTACTCAAGAGTTAAGTTATTTTAGTTAACATTAATTGGGAAGTATTGGGGCAGACATCGGTGCATGATAATTATCGGATACTCTCTTGATACGTATCAGGAAGTATCGGATAATTATTTTTTTAAAAAATAAAATTTAATCTTCGGATACTCTCCTAATACGTATCGGGAAGTATCGGACAGGTATCGGTGTAGGATACACAGGGGATACGATACGTCATCCATTTTGAAGTATCGGGGCTTCATAGATGTCACTTGTTATGTTTCTGCCTTGTAATGATTTGTGGTAATTTTTGTAAAGAGAACAGATGATTTTTTTGTTATATATTATTTGACGTTATATGAATTTTCTGTTATGTTGACCTGCATTTGATAAAAGAGTTCTATTGAGAAAGAGTTTCAATTTTTTAGTAATAATGGAACGTAGTACCACATAGACTAAAGCATTATAAGATCTCATGAAATTGATGAAATTGTAGACACACAAATATTAACACATAGACTTAGCATTATAAGCTCTCTTGAATTTTATGTACTAACCATTTCATAAGTTGTAAATATATGGTAAAGACACATGGATGAAATTTATAGTTTTTGTTGAAGTTATAAGGTTAGTCTTTCAGGTAATAGAGGGATAGGAACAATAAATCAGCATGCCCTTTCTAACCATCCAAATTAATTGACTAACAACTTATTTGGTAGGTGTCTCTCAAAAAAAAAAAAATCTAATTTGGTAGGTGTGTAAAGAATGTAGATTTCTGTGTGAATGTTTGTGTCTAATGTGACCAAACTGATAGTATATTTATATTCATATGAGCTAACTACAATTGGTAACCTAATGAATACATAATGAATACTGTTAATTATAATATTAATACTAATAAAGGCTAATCATTACTAGTTGATCCTAGATTGATTCTTAAGAGTAGAGTTGCATAACAATATACCAGCATGCTTTATGTCCTTAATCACAATCACAATTGCACCAGTTCTCAATATCTTATAAATATTGTTGATGTGTCAAAATTTGAGTAAATATCCTGTAAATTTGTAATTTGAAGTGATGGTATCGTTAATTATATTTTCCTCAGCTCAATATAGATTGATATTTCAATTTTGTAGAGTAAGAAAATTTGGAAAACTATACCCAAAGTAGGTATAGGTTTCTGTAATTGTATTCAGTAGACTTTAGTTTTATTACATAGTACAATGAAGTGCAGATGACATAAACAGTACACCTCTATACTCTAATCAAATCACGTTATAATACATTTAATTTTCAACAAAGTCAGATGTTTGTCTTTATACTTTATATTTTCCTTCTGCCATGGGTGTTTTTCTTATTGGTTTGTGTTATTGAAGAGTTACAATATCCTCTTTCCTATTTCTATTCATGAATGTTGTGCTGCCATTTGTATGATGAAGTTTAGCTGACGAATATAAATGAAAGTATGAAATTCACATTACGAGATATCTTCTGTCTTCTTCAATATTTGTGTTTTTTCTTGGTTTCAGGATCCACTAGTTAGATCATAAATACCATAAGTTTCATTTTAGTATTACCGAATGAATCAAGTTTCATTTTAGTATTACCTAATCAATCAGTGTGTTGTTTATATAGGAGCAAAGACAGAAGGAGACAATTAAAAGAAAAATTGTATTACCTATGGGAAGTTTGATTCTATATAAGCAAGAAACCAAGAAACTCACTTGCAAGAAAAATTAAAAGAAAGACAATAAGCAGCTGGAGACACAGAAGTTCCACCTCCATCTCCACCTCAACGTCATGAGAAGTGGAAAAGAGCTAGAATAAAACCATCAGGAGAGTATACATGAGAAGACACTCATGTTGTTGCAGAAAAAATTGTAGGTAAATGCTTAAGTTCCTTTTTTATGGGATCAAAATAATGATTTGAAGAAAAGCAAAAAGATTCTTTTTTCCTTAGCTTGAATTTTGTTTTTGCTGCAAGCTTGTTATGCGCAATAAATGGAAGTTCTCACTGCCTTAGCTTGGTGGTACATTAGAAATTTGATAACTATAATTTTTCTTTTTATTGGTGATTGTGTTTATGATTATGTATTGGCTATTTGTCATTGCCACGGTTCAGTTGAAACTAATGGAGGTTGTGTAGTTAACACGATGCTAATTTATTAACAAGCATTTGTTTTGTCATATATTTTATTATAGGAACTACCTATGAGGCTATGATGATAGATTAGGAGGGTAGTATTCCCTTGTATTGTGATACGAATATGAGCCAAAAATGTGTAATCATATATAGGGATTCTTATTTATAGACCAATGTGTAATACCATTTTTTAACATCGATAAAAGTGAAAGTTTATTTACTTTTTCATGTAGCTTTTAAGTTGTATTTCTTCTGCGGAATGGCTGCTGCATCACCCATCATTCAAATTATTAAATCATTGAATCACAGATACACATGCTAATTTTCCAATAATCCTCTATTTTTCTACTTAGGTAGATTTTATTGCCTAGTAGAACAAGGTAAGATGTAAGTATTCAGTTTATTTATTGTACATGAACTGTGATATGTTTAATGATATAAGTTTAATGAAGTATTAATTATTGTAGAGCTTTAAAAGGTTATAATAAGCTACAACAAGTGAGAAAGCATAATAAAGAAGTATGGTTCTATCCCACTGTAAGTTGTTTACACATGCTATTGCGCCATCTATCATCTTTGTGGTGTTTTTGTACTAAATATCTTCAATTTTTAATAGTATTTACCAACTAAACGGACACATTTGATCATATTCAATTTCAGAGTCGAAGACAATCGGTTTGTTACGAGAGCGGATACTTTGTCATGCTATATATTGCATCCGGTGCTGTTGTGGATTCACAGATGCAAGTACGTATAGGATTTATTTAACAACTATTATAAATTAATTAATTTTATTTTTACATGTTTACATGAGAAATTAAACTAATATTATGTCATCATTTATTTATTCCGATATTTGCGGATTGAACTCCCTTTCATAAGGATGAAGTTAAAATTGTTCAAGAACGCTCTGCAAATTTGATTTTGGAACTTATTGAAGCAAATGCGGATTCATCTTAGTGCAAGACTGGTTTTTGCAGCAGGTGGCGAGTAAGCGATAGTGTGACACTGGTCGTTTTAGCAGTTGGGGTTTTTAGCTTAGTGTTAGCCCTGTTTCGAGTTTTTTTTACTATTTGCATATTGGTCCTAACATGTACTTTACTCTGCCAGTGCAGTGACTATTTACTTTCGTATGACAATATAGTTCTATGGTTTTATTTAATTAGTACATGTGGATTTTGGTCATAGTTTGCTCTTCAATGTATCTTTCTATTACTTCAAGTTAGTGACATTAGATATTCTGCATGTATTTTGTTAAATAAAACAAAAGAACAAAAAAAAATGGTTGCAGGAAAACAAATGGAGAATAATCTGCATTTAAAAAAATGAACTTTTTAAGTCAGTTAAAATTGGCGACTTAAGAAGTTAATATGATGCCTTAAGGCAGTTGTTAGGTCGGACTCGTGCCCGACTTCTTATGACGGGAGCTATTAGGTCGGAAGCGCGCCCGACTTAAAAAAACCTTTTTAACCGACTTAAAAAGGGTTTTTTGTACTAGTGGATATCGGGTCACTCCCTTTTGACCTGCCCAATCTTGTCTTAACAGTCTTACCGTTATATTGTCACAAGAGTCTCATACATGTTCATAACATTCATTCATTCATGTATATATATCACGCATACAAAAATCGTTTTGTACATGGTTACATTATCACCCAAAGTCTTATTGCAACTGTATCTCATAAAAACGTTATCCCAATGTGTATAATCCAAAAAGGCTGCTGACCAAGTTTACTTCCAGTGTCAGGTCCCACCAACCCATCATTTTACCAAAATACCTTTCAATTTCCCAAATGTCTTGTTTAAAGTTACCCTTATACCGGTAGCAGTGTGTTTTACCTTGTTTAAGTTACCTATGTAACGATAGCAAACAGTCTTAATCTTCTGTATACTCGTGTTTACCAATATGACGGTAATATACAATTTTCTTTCCTGCATTGGTTTGTCTTCATTAAGCTATCGTTGTCCCGGTAGTAGACAATTTTTATTCTAATATGGTTTGTCTTCATTAAGCTGTCGTTGTTTCAGTAGTAGATAAATTTTTATTTCAATATGGTTTGTCTTCATTAAGTTGTCGTTGTCCAGGTAGTAGACAGTTTTTATTCCGATATGGTTTGTCTTCATTAAGCTATTGTTGTCCCGATAGTAGACAATCTTTATTCTAATATGGTTTTCTTCATTAAGCCGTCGTTGTCCTGGTAGTAGACAATTTTCATTCCGATATGGTTTGTCTTCATTAAGCTACCGTTGTCCCGGTAGTAGACAATCTTTATTCTAATATGGGTTGTCTTCATTAAGCTGTCGTTGTCCCAGTAGTAGAAATTTTTTATTTCGATATGGTTTGTCTTCATTAAGCAGTCGTTGTCCCGGTAGTAGACAATTTTTATTTCGATATGATTTGTCTTCATTAAGCTGTCGTTGTTCCGGTAGTAGACAAATTTTTATTTCGATATGGTTTGTCTTCATTAAGCTGCCATTGTCTCAGTAGTAGAGACAGTTTTTATTCCGATATGGTTTGTCTTCATTAAGCTATCGTTGTCCCGGTAGTAGACAATTTTTATTCTAATATGGTTTGTCTTCATTAAGTTGTCGTTGTCCTGGTAGTAGACAATTTTCATTCCGATATGGTTTGTCTTCATTGAGCTGTCGTTGTCCCAGTAGTAGACAATTTTTATTCCGATATGGTTTGTCTTCATTAAACTAATGTGGTCCCGATAGTAGACAATTTTATTCTGATGTGGTTTATCTTTATTACCAATATGCTTTGTCTTTATTGAAACTGTCATTGTCCCAGTGGTGGACAATTTTTATCCTTGACATGGTATATTTTATTTCTGATATGGTTGTGGCTTCATTAAAGTTACCCTTGTACCGATAATGGACATGTTGTCTCTTTTCAGTTTACCTTTCCTTAAACTATCTTGATAATGATTAGTAGGTAATAGACAGCCTTTCCTCCCCTGTGATACCTATCAGTTTGTTTCCCAGTCAGTGTGTGTTCAATGTCTTTGCATTTGTAATTGCATCGCGGGCATTCATATTATTATATTCATAAGCATTGCATTCTCAGCATTTCAATTGGTCAAAATTAGCATACTTAATATTTAAGTCTCTTCGACCCGTTCATTTAAAATTTATACTTTTAAATCCTCGTGACAGAGAAACTTAAATAGGGGCATCAACCATACCCTAAATTTTGACCAATTAATATTTTTATTCGCACTTTAATCAGTCAAAACTTTTTCATTTGTATTTTAAACAGTTAAAACCTTTTATTCGTATAGTTAAACTTTTTAATCGTATTCTAGTTAGTTAAAACATTTTTATTCGTATTTTAGATAGTTGAAATTTTTTATTCGTATTCTAGTTAGTTAAAACTTTTTTATTCGTAAAACCTTTTTAGTCGTATTTTAAATAGTTGAAACTTTTATTCGTATTTTAATCAGTTAAAAAGTTTTTATTTGTATATTAAAAGTAGAGTGATTTTGTCGTCTCAGACGAAATTTTGGTAGAGAGGTATTTTAAAATACCTCACTGGTTACCGAAAGAGACATTTTTAATTACTTTTTTAGTTTATTATTATTTCTTTTATTTCTTTCTTTTTTTATTAATTTATTTTTTATTTTAAATTTTCGTTTTTTATTTATTTTAATTATTAATTACTTTTTTTATTTGTTTGTTTTATTCCTTTTTAATATTTCTTTTAAGTGTTTAAAGTATTTTATTTTAGTCTTTAGTCCATGTGTCACTATCCTATTGGTCCTTTGTCCAATACTTTTTCTCCAAGTTTTAAGTGTTGTGCTGTCATTTGCTTTGGATCCCCTTTGAGGGGCATTTCCACTTCATGTATTAGTCTCAAACCCTAGTTTTGTTACTATTTAAAGCAACATTTATTACACTGGAGTCACATCAGTTAGATCAATCATTAGCAGCAGCCCCAATTAATCATAAACCCTATTTTCCTCTCTCTCTCTCTCTCTTCGAAACCAGATTGAAAACCACAAAAATCAACAAAAAGATGAACATCAAGAACAATTTTTTCAGAAATGAAATTCATATGAACACATAACAACAAAACCGAATTTACATTTTTCAAACATCACAAATCACATAAACTTTCTTTTCAATAACTCATTTTCGGATCCGTTTTTTCCAACAACACAGTGAACTAAATCGAATCCATAACAACTTTCATCAACAACTTTCATCAATAATTTTCATCAACAACTTTCATCAATAATTTTCATCAACAACACTGGTTTGGGTCGAATTCAAGTCAGAAACAGCTAGCATATTTTGAAGTTTTTTTCGATTTCGAACAACAACAACAACAAAAATCTCCTGATCCTAACCCGATCTAAAGAGGTAAGTTTCTTTCATGGTCGAATCTTATAGTTGAATTCTTAGTTTCAAAGAAAACGTTAAAAAAAGAGGATAGATGTAAGAGATAAGTTTTTTTTTTCCGCACTAATCATAAATCCAAACCGTTTTCAAATTTTTGTTTGGAAATCGTAAATCCAGTCTGATTTCAAGTTGCTGATTGTACTACTGAGTTTGAAAACGGTTTGAATGTGTGCCAAGATAACAGATCCGCCATTTCTTCTTCTCTTTTATAAAAAAAAACACATGACTATTTTTCGTTAAAATCAAAGGCCGGATCTAGTATCAGTGCAAAAAAAGGAAGTCTGAATCCGTGTTTTGTTTTGAAAATAGACTGTGGTTGAAGATTCCGACGCGGCGGCGTCGCCTTTTGGGCCGGCAAGCACCGCGCCGGAGTAGTCAAGTTCGTCAGAAAAGATGAAGATCATCTTCTGTTCTTCGTTTGTTTTCCAGAAAATAATTAGAGAGAAGTGAAGGAAATTTTACTTAGAGAGAGGGAGTAGAGAAGAAAATGAAGTTTTGGTCTTAAAAAAACGTTTTATACTCCTCTCAAACTAGTTCGGTTCTCTTGTGAACCGATCCAGGCTTGAACCGAACCGGTTCCTGCTTAAAGCCCACTCTCTTTAGCTCTGCGGCCCAGTTTCTTTTATTCTTGCTGAATTTCTCTATTGTTTTGCTGTTTGTCACCCCCAGTACATGCTGATTGCACCCCCTCCCTGTATATATTTTAGTAACTCTTTTAAAAACTCATGCATCTTATTGTCAACTATATTTATATTTCAATCATTTTTAATGCTTTAATTTTCATATCATGCTTTTTTTTTTAGTTTTGTTAAGTGATTTAAAATTTTATTTCGTGCATCTTTTTAGTATTTTCATGTCTTATATTTTATTCGGTAGCTTATTTTTAGTACGTGGTGTTATCTTATATTTCGCATCATTACTAGTATTATCAATGCATGCATGTTTATTTCTTGGCATTTATTTATCATCAATTGAGAGTGTGTATAATAGGATTTATGTAATGCATGCATTTTATTTTCGTATTAGTTGCATTTTCTTATGTTAGGTATTTGCGATTATTTTCTTTTAACTTGCGTATAACTTAGAAAATTTATTTTAACCGAAGTGGCCCTTTTTTAACCGAAGTGGCCCTTTTTTCAATTTATTTTCTTAATCAAAGGTTAATGTATCTTAAACCATATTAGACTTTGTTTCTTTTAACTAAAATTAATCAACCTCACCTTGTTTATTCTTCTATACCTTGTGGTTCCTCAACCCTTCTAAAAATCCATTTTCTAAAATGTTAAAATTAACCCAACTCACCAAATAATTTATTTTAGAGTGAACTACATTGGTTTTGATCCCTTTTCTTTAGGGTATGTAGGCAAAGGATTTTATCCTTCCAAATCAAATAAAAAATACCAAAAACATGCTTATTCTCCCTCCATTCTTCACTTAAATTTTTAAGTAACTATTTTCAAAATAAGCAAATAATTTAGCACAAGATAATTTAGGCAAGAGGTTCCTACGGAGTACCGTAGTCGTTTAGGGCGCTTAAAAACCTTCCCTGTGCGGAACCAACCCTCGGACCTTTAATCTCTCAAGGGTTTTTGCTCACTTTTTCCCTTCCTACGAATAAAAGTAGAGAGTTCTGATGAGTCAATAATTAGTCTTTAAATTAGTGTCTTTTATTTAATATTTAAGTTTATTTTAATTAGATTTAATATGTTTTTATTTCCTTCTAGAACTATTTTACTTCAATTGCAAGTTATTATAT
>Ga0315913_1008911_pt1 | contig 11823 bp, 5 predicted proteins | sample MpolsnodulesMG_FD_207736 | JGI IMG/M metagenome (GOLD analysis project Ga0315913, IMG submission 207736) | Medicago polymorpha root nodule microbial communities from Los Angeles, California, United States - small nodules | ecosystem: Host-associated > Plants > Roots > Nodule | place: USA... | reverse complement strand
CTTATTTTCTAAGTTTCATCAAGGCTTACACTTATTAGATGGCTCAACCTTGTAACTTTTCTTCTACCATTATTGGTTATCATCAAGAGCTCCAAACAACTCAAATAGTTATTAATTTACTTGCCAATATCTGAATTGTTGTGAGAGCGATTGCTTTTTAGGAAGGTTTATTTTATTCACGAGGTTATGAGCAATGATTCCCTGTGCTAACATTCATGCCTTTGTTTTGGTGCTTGGAATCATTTTAGATTTTTCTTAAGGGTTGTTTACATTTTATTTTTGTTATGTAAAAGAGATTTTTCATTATCCTCATAATTATTAGTGGCCATTTTTCTTTCCTAATTCATTATGAATTCTCTCTAAGGATAATCGGTGCAGCCTTAGCAGGCTAGGCATTATTATTCATTGGTGTACTTAGGCAAGACCCTATATCATTTAGTGGGCATTTTTTGCTTCATTTTGCCGACCATACTTTATACCCCAGAACTGTTAGATAAATTGTCTCTGATAAAAATATGCGCTCAGATTTTGCTTAATGATGCTTTTTTCTTGTATGGTCTGAAGTAGAAAAGACTGCCATCCAAAACAGATACATTGATACTTAGTTGTTGTTTAAAGTCGATCTACAAGAAAGCTATTGCATTTAAAAATAGGTTGGGAAATGTTAGAATTATTATTTTTTTCATAGTTTGGAGCTAGAATTTTGAATATTTTCTATTGGGTTAATTTTGAAATGTTTGATGTTTGTCTTTTTGTACTGCTGAATGTGGGATTATTGATGTGAAACCTGTTGTGGTTCTCGATAACTCAAAGAAAGTTCTAGTAATAAATTTTGTTGAAGATGCATTCAATGACATGAATTTCTCATCTTTTTCTTCATTATTAATACCAACTGTTGCACATCATGTTCTTTCAATTACAATGCACTCTAGAATTATACATGCTCTAATATCAAACTTTATTAAACTTTACGAAAAGGCCAGGTATATTTTAATTGGTTACTCTATTTAAAACTACTCATTAAAAACAAAAGTATATATTTAATGAAAATGAATTAACCTACTGTCGAGGATAAAATTCACTTATAGACACCTCGTTGACAGAAAATGATACAAAATTATTTGCAGAACTTGGTTCCAGTTGTGCTGCAACGTCTTGATTGGTTCTATCGTGTATGAAAAATGCTGGTTCTTGTGGGGATGACAATTCTGGTGAATGACTATTAAGGTATGAAACAACTGTTGCCATTGTAGGTCTTACATTTGGATTTTCTTGAACGCATAACAAACCAATCTGTATGCACTTAATAACTTCAATTTGAGAATAATTTTCAATTTTTGGATCCAATATGATTAATGGAGTTTCATTCTTCCATTGTCTCCATACCTGTAAAGTTTATCATATTAGTTTGTCAAATCATCAAGCTTCTTTCAATTTGAATAGATTTCAATTGACTAACTAGGTTAGCACACTCACATAACTTGCGAGGCCTTCGGTAACATGATGTGATTCATAAGGATTTAAATTTCTTTTTCCAGTGATAATCTCTAAGACAATGACTCCAAAACTAAAAATGTCTGACTTCTCTGAGTATTGTCCAAGCATTGCATACTCTGGGGACATGTAACCCCTATCGTAGAAAGCCAAATTAATATTAGAATAAAAACACCACGTGCGTATAATAATGAAAGGAAGAAGACGTAGGAAGGAATTAAAAGCTTGCCATGTTCCTGCAATTTTGTTGGTATGTCCAGGATCTTGATCTAGTTGAACAATTCTAGCCATGCCAAAATCTGATATTTTAGGATTCATATTTTCATCTAATAGAACATTACTAGGTTTGAGGTCACGGTGTATAACTTTGAGGCGAGAATATTCATGCAAATAAAGAATTCCTAGAGCTGTCCCTCGTATAATTTTGTAACGTTCAGCCCAACTTAACTTCTCTTCTCGAGTATCTACATGTTTTTTAAATGAATGAGAAAGCTAAAAGAGATTTCTTTTGTAACCAATCACTTGAATTAATTTAAGATATAATGCATAATCTATAAATTACTTTAACTAATTAACTGATAAAAGAGCTTGAGTTGGAAAGTCAAACCAAATAAAAAGTAATCAAGGCTCCCATTTGGCACATATTCGTAAATAAGAATCTTCTCTTGCTCTTCTAGGCAAAAACCTATTAATGCCACAAGATTCCTTTGCTGTAACTTGGCTATCAATAAAACTTCATTCTTGAACTCGACTATGCCTTGCTTTGAACTAGATGAAAGCCTCTTTACAGCTATGTGTCGTCCATCAGAAAGAATTCCCTTAGAAAACAAACCATCATTTATACATAGAACTTTGTCATAAAATCAAATAAAATGAAATAAATAAACTTTGTCATGTTTTCTCACCTTGTAAACTTCTCCAAATCCACCTTTGCCAATCTTGTTTTCATGTGAAAAGTTGTCCGTTGCTGTTCTAATTACGGCCATTTCAAATTGCAAACCCTCTAGAGTGTTACTTTCATGACCAACTAGACAAATATGTTTGAATAGTTAAACCAATTAGCAAATCTTCATGGAATTATAAATTAATTAATATTTATGGAGTAATGACTTATTTCTAGCTGTGACAATCACAGTACATACAATTTTCTTTTAGAATTAAGGCCTTATAACTGCTCTTTCTTGCTCTTTTCCTTAGCAAGTAGTAGGAAAAAGTTAGAAGCAATGTTGAAAGGATGACTGGAACAACAACTACCACCATTTGCAACCTTCTTTTTTCATCCTCTGCACAAATGATCAACATGTGTTTCTCACATACCAATACAAATTGTTTATTCATGACAATTGTAAAAATGTCTTGCTACAAGAAGAGAATAAATTAAGATGTCATGTAGTTACCTTACCTTGTGTTGGGGGCATCTATACACCAATAATAAACAATGTTGCTTTAATTGGTTCGCGGTTCAATAACCCAACCATTTTTTGTTTGTTTCTAGCCTATATCATAAAAATAGTCCAGCTGTCCAATTGTTTTCAAACTTCGTATTTGTTTGCAATTTTGTATAGCTTAGGTGGCAAGAAATTACCACAATTGAGAGGGAAAATTTGAATTTTCAAATTTCTTGCTTATTTATAACTGGTTATTCATTTCTGTAAGAAATAGTAATGACCTGATAGATAATAAAGTACTATGTATTACTCTCTCTGCTCCTTTTTAGTTCTATTTACATGAAAAATTTGTTTCTATTTAGTTGTTTCTAAAGTTTGATTTAACACTAATTTTTGTTTTTATAAAGAATACCCTTAGTTATTTATCGCATATAGAGTAATAGATGAAATGATATAATAAATGATTAAGGATATTATAAGGAAAAGAAAAATAATGGTATAAAAGTAGCAAAATTCATTGATTGTCTTGGTATGTGTAAAAGGTCAAAAAATGACCATTAAAAAGGAACCAAGGGACTAATCTTTATAACTTATCATTAAATTTAAGTTTTTTGGTGTTAACTCTTCAATTCTTGGTTTTGTCAGGAAAAAAACCCTTCAATTCTTGGAGAAAATGGTGGTGATTAATTAATCTAAATTGGTTGAGAAGTAAGTAAAGCATAACAAAAAAAAATTCACCTTAGAATTGAACTCAGGTACAAGCCGAACTATTCAATTCAACTTAAGATGAAGTCCAGACACCACTTGAGTTCTATTACTTGATTGTCATTGAATTTTTATATAGCTTGAAGATATTTTGGAAGAGAGATAGATGAATTGAGTCATGTAATATTAGTTGAATGAAACTTCACCTTTAATTGTTGGAGGAGGGCTAACTTGCCCAAACACCTCTGGTTCATCATCATTGTTGTAGAATTGGGACAATCCAAACATCATATAGCAGCTAGGATATAGAATTTTTCCCTCTGGACTTGCCAAACTACTCCAAGGAATTTCATTTTGGAAAATGTTTTGCAGGCAGGCTCTGCAATCTGTATCAGACAGATCTGGCGTACATTGAGCAAGAGTGTATATGGGTTGAAGATCATTCAATTTTACTGATCTTGTTTCATAATTCTTAATGGTACTATCCCCTATCTGCAAATTCTCCACTTCATGTAAGATATCTGCCAGTTTCCAAGTTGTGAATCTTTGCAGCAGGTTGAGGTCAGAACTATTGGCCAAATTGAATTGGTGAAATTTTGGAGCACTTGTATCAATACGTGAAAGGAGAGAATGATAGGAATAGCGGAGAAAACATTTATCGTACCAAATTATAGCCTCTTTGGAGGAAGGGCACTCCGATAATATTCTTTTTGTTGCATATTGGATACATAGCTGACAGAGGGTAGGGGAGATGGAGATATCACCGCGGCACATAAAGAGACCATTGGCAGTGTCGACTGTCGTCTTTAAGAAACTGGTTCTGATGGCATTGGAAGACAAAGAAGTGAAGAGTGTTCTGAGATTTGATAGAAAATCATTGTTCATGGTTTCATTGATTAAACAGTTGTGGGAAAGATAAGCAGGATGTTGTGAGTATTTTGAATCGATTGTATTGGAAGCTGGAACAAGTTCTTGTGGTGTTGGAGCATTACTGGGGCGATAGAAAGGGTACACATCATATCTGATGTAACAACTGTAAGTTTCCGAGTTTGCTACCATTGCATTGCTAAGTTTACAAGTCTTAAGAACCCCTGTTATGGTTATATTCAGACATTTCCGACAATCTTTTGGTGACAGGTCTGGTGTGCACTGAGCTTGAAAATAAAGGGTCTGAAATCCAGATACTGTTGCTTCCTTTGTGGCATACTTCTTGACGCCAATAGAGAAATTGGCTGCCTCGTCTGCCACTCCATTCAAAGTTTCGTAAACTAAACGCTCAAATATTGCCTTCTTGGAAACATTAACATGGTGGCACGAGATAGAAGGTGAACTAAAGTCAGCAGTGGGGAAGAAAGAGTAGTTGGAATATTGCACCATGCATTCCTTGTACATAATCACCACCTCTTTGGACAAGGAACAATCAGAGTAGTCTGAGGATAAATTGGTACGAGTTACGTTTGTGACACACTCACTACAGAGATGAGTAGGGACATCACCCTTACACATAAACAAGCCATAGACTGTGTTGGAGGAGTGGTTTTTGTCTGCTACCGTAGTGTTGTAGAATTCTTTGTTGGCAGTGGCGTTTGAAGATAAATCTAATAGGAGGGTCCTGAGATTCAATTGGAAAGCGCTATTTGGAGTGGTTTTGTTGTCTGAGCAAGACATGAAAAGAAGGCCATCGTTTTCTGCTTTAGTGGTTACAAAATTGACGAAGCAAACAAGGATAAAAATAAAGACGCGGTTTAAGGAGGCCGTGGAGTGTTTGTTAGTCTTTGATTGCACTACCATGATCGATGTAGTAATGCTAGCGCTGCTATAAGTTTTGCGGTTCTCTATTTATCGCAATGGTTTCCATATTTATTAAAATTTAAATTGAAAACTCAACTACTAGTTGTAGTTCGGTCAAACAGTGTAAGGGCACAACAGCGCAAGTCAATGAATCCAAATGTCAATGAAAGCTAGCACGTTTTGATAGAGGAAGTCTCAAAGAAATTCAGGAAACAAGAACTACTTTTCAGTTAATAATATAGATTGTTCAATGTTGAAATTGTCATATATAGATATTAAAGGATAATTAAAAGAGAAATGATATTTGAACAATCATTTTTTAAAGATATTTGTACCAATACCTTATTTTCTTTGTAAAATTTTGACTGTCTTAAAAGTTGTCATCTAAATGGATGTTCAAATAACACAACTCTAATTAAAAATTGTATTTGATTAAAAAAATAAAATTCAAGACTGTACCATTGTCCTCTCAAAAAAGATTGTAGAATTGTGAAATGTTTTGAGATCCTCTTTCTTTCTTAAAATAAATGGAGGTGTTCATTAATATCGTTTTGGTTTATGAATATTTTAATTATGTCTCTAATTCTAAAAATGTGTGCATTTTTATCCTTTATTTTGTGAGCCTAAGCACCTAAGCTGACCCCGTTTTAGCATAAAAAAAAATGGCAAAAAATTCTGCTTATTTTTATCTAGCTTCCATGGTTGATTCTGTAGAGCATCGAAGAATGCTAGCAATATTTTTTTTTTAACCTTCTCTCTAAAAACATTAGTTTGACTCAATAAAAAGGAAAGTGTTAGAGAAAGTATTTAACAGAGAATGTTGCTCGCACTAGCCTTTTGTCGGGTAGTACTTGGGTGTCATTGGCTTTTGGTGTTATTGGTGCCTTTGTGTCTATCTCTTTCTTAACAACTCATTATCTCTCATTTAAATAATTTATTTTAATTATTCATTCATCATTATCTCTGATTTAAAATGAACCTATGTCACCAATGACACCAAAAAATTATGACACCAAAGTATTTTCTCCCTTTGTCCAGTCATTGTTACGGGCAAAAGGACAAAAAGAATTTTGATTCTTGATATCTATATTAAATCCAAATGGTTTTTTATTTCAACGGGGGATGTTTCCTAGAATTTACGATATATATTGTAGCGCATGGGATGGACTTTCTTGTATATTTGTAGGTGATCAGTATTCAAATTAATTTCGATGCAGGGACAGTAGACCTGGTAATGATGTTGATATCTCTCAATCTCGGAAGATGAAGGTGGGAGTGTGTATAAAAAATAACGATTTATAACGAAGAAAAGAATATCAAAATAAAAAATGACAAATCTTATTCAACTCCACCAGACTTTCAATATAAAAAAACAAATAAAACTGGCGCATGAAACAAAAGCGATATGTGTTTTTGGATTTGTTTTGTTTTAACTCCACCGAATTGAAGTACAGAATCATCTCCAGCTTCTCAAGATAACGAATCCGAATAATCTAGAGTTTGGTTTAAAACATGATTAATGATTATTTCATTTATCCCTACAAAAAAATCATTTAAAATTCAATAAAATTAATTTGATAGTATATTCATTTTTAACTCCACCGAATTGAAGTACAGAATCATCTCCAGCTTCTCAAGATAACGAATCCGAATAATCTAGAGTTTGGTTTAAAACATGATTAATGATTATTTCATTTATCCCTACAAAAAAATCATTTAAAATTCAATAAAATTAATTTGATAGTATATTCATTTTTGGTTTGAATGCAATTTTGGTCCGTCTATTTTTTGAAAAAAAAGTAGTTTTGATCCCCTTATTTTAAAGAGTATTACTTTTCCCACCTTATGTCATTCTCGCACGCCCTGCGTTTTTGACCAAAATGCCCTTGAAGTTTCCGGATTTCATAATCCGATATGGTGTTTTCCTTTGTTATAGGGTGAAAAAATGAGTTATGGATTTTTCATGATTTGTAATCTGAAAACTTCAAAAAATAAGGTGCGTTACATGATTTTTTCGGATTACATAATTCGAACACCTCCCCCTAAACACCATTTTTCAAGGGAAAAACAGTTTGGATTATATAATCTGAATTCTATCAGCTCAAATTCTAAACATGTTTGTAACATGGATAGTCATTTTAGGGACAATATTAATCTTCCTAACTCATCCTTATGTTTTGGGTCATTGATATTTGTTCATAGTGAAAAATCGGGTTTTCGAGCTACTTGATTGGATTGCTCCGAAACTTTCCTTGAAAATCAGAAAAATTTCAAGGAACATGACTCCCATAAAAGGGACTTCTTACATGACTCCTCTACTTGATCGTATTTTTATTTTTTATGATTTTATTTGACGGGTTTTTAACATTTTTTACTTAGATTTTTTGTTGTTTTTAAAAGCAAAACTCAAAACTGCTGAAATGTAAGAGAGTCTGAGGGCTGATTATACATAAGAATTTTCTGAATTTTAGAATTCGAATTGTAAAACATGAATTCGGATTATGAAATCCAAACAGCACAAGGGTATTTCTGAAAAATTTGCAGGGTGCGGGAGAATGCCATAGGGTGGGAAAAATAATACTCTATTTTAAAATCTAACTTTTTGGCCCGATATTTTGAGTTTTCTTCATTTTTGATCCACTATCCTATTTTGATGTAGGGTTTTACTTTTCCCACCATGCTGCCTTCTCGCGCGCCTTGCATAAATTCCAAAAATACCCCTGGTTCGGATTTTGTTTTTCGAACGAGATTGTTAATGTTTCCGGAAAATAAAATCTGGACGCGTACGCTATGAATATTTTGTGTCTTTCTTTGATGTCAAGGGTCTTTGTTGACCGTTATACGACCCCTGCATAAGCTGCAATGCAATTGCATGAGTTGTATGAGCGGTCAACAATGACCATGACACCACAAACACTCCTAAAACCTACCTAAAAAACTAAAATAAATTAAAGAAAATGTAAGAAAGGAGGTGAAGAATATTGAAGGAAAATGATGAAGATCCAAGCCTTTTTATAGCCTTAAATAAGTCATAGGTCTTAATTACATTCAAATAAAACGTGTTCTACATTCAAAACCGTCAAAAAATGCATTCAAACTCCACTAACCGGCCTAACCTATGGTGAAACTTCACCGGCCAAAATGTAACTGAGGGTTTCTGGATTATAAAATCCGGAATGCGTGAAGCTGGTTCGGATTATAAAATCCGAACTGCACCAGACCCTTTTTTTGGATCGTTTTCATTGCGAATGCCTTGGAAAATAATAGAACAAAGGTACATAACATAAATAGAAGCAACATAAGACAAATAAACAGTTAAAAAAAACCATAATAACAGAAATGTTGAATCTTTTGGGAAGGTGTTTTCAAGAGGATTTCTTTGAGTTCGATCCTGCTGCCTTGCCAAATGACATATTTATCTGGCAGGCAGCAGGACCGAACTCATAGAAACCTTTTGATATTTTTGAGTTATCTATCTATCAAGGAGGCATCAAGGAGTATCTATATATTTTTGACAGCATGCTGAGGATCTTCATCATGTTGTTATGTAGAGATCTATATATTTAAAACAGCATGAGAAAGATCCTCAGCTCAATGACAAAAATTTGCCATGGTCTCTTTGGTGTGTCTGTGTGTATTTTTGACAGCATGCTGAAGATCTTCATCACGCCGCCAAATAGAGAGTTATCTATTTGCGACAGCATGAGAAAGATTTAACCAACGAAGCGTCCAACTCGATCGATCCTCTAGTACTGTGCTGAGCAAAGACAGAGAACATGGTTCTCATGTCGTCATCATTTGTGAGTTTCATCCGGCTGAAACGAAGAGATCCGGCTGAGTCGGAGAATGGACATCGATAGTCAACACCGACCACCCTCCTCGTGTCTCTGTGGTTGAGTTGACAGTTGATTTGATCCAACTCATCCTTCAGCCCGGAGAGGGTGACATCGTTGCGAATCCTAAACAGATGGGGTGGTGTTTCAACGTTGTAGTAGACTGCCGTTAGCTTGGTGTTCGGATCAAAGCCAGAGAATTCCATGATGTTTTTTTTATGGTGTAGTTTACTTGTAATGAAAACAAAGATCCCTATTTATACAGGTATCTGGGCGTTGTGGACCACAAAAATTGTCAGTGCAATGTGGGTCACCATACACAAAGTCCCAAGTTTCCCTTTGGTCCGCGCCATAATCATATTTTTCCGGAATGTGAAATCCGGAATCCATGTGAATTTCAGATTATACATTCCGGACTGCACCAGAAGTTTTGGTCGATGGTCTGCACCACAAACAAAACGTTTTTCAAACGTTTTTTTACACGTTTTTTGACTTTAATTATGGCTTCCCACACGTTTTTTAACCCTCCCTCCCCTATAAATAGCCTTCATTTTCTCAAAAATGAAACACCTTCTTCTTTCTCCTCTTCTCTTCAACAACGATGTGTTTCCATCGTTGGCCTTTCATAGAAAGAGGTCTCTTTGGAAATCCATCAGGGGTCATATGATCGGTAAATAGGGAAGGGATCAGTATGGGTGTAAGGTTGGTGTGTCTAGATGTCATATTGACCATAATGGTCTCTTGTTCCCTAGAGGCCCCTATGCCCCCTCTGTCTCCCCTCCAACAGTGAAACTACTGGTATGTACTCTCAGCCGGAGCCACTGGTATAGCTTACACCTCCTAGAAATAGTTTTAGGTTCTTATGTAATAAGATTATGAATAGTTTTAAGTTCTTATGTAAAAAGCTTAAAAAACTTTAACATTATTGTAATGTATTATTCAAATATCAATGAAATGAGTTGTTTTCATCTTTCTGTCTTTTTATTTCTGTTTTATATGTTTATTTGCATTTCTAGAACGAATTTCAAAGCTTAAAAATGAAAAAGTTCTGGAAAAAGGTCATCTCGGATTTCGAAATCCGGATAAATCTGGTAAATTATAACAATTCAATCCGGAAAACGAAATCCGGACCAGGGGTAATTTTGGGAAAAAAATAGGGCGCGCGAGGAAAGCCATTATTTTACCATCTTCAAAAGTCCAAATCCCTAATTTCTAAATACACCCCGAATTTATATGTCGTAAACAAATTTACATAAGCGGTTAGAAAACCATTAATGAGATCAACGAGGACAATACCGGTTTTGTTGGGTCTATGGGTTGTTGCGTAAATCTCTTTCAGGTTTATTCAATGTAAATTTAGGGGATATTGAGAATTTAGTGGTTTGGATTTTTGAAAAGATAAAAATGTTTTTGGTTTATTGAAGATGACTGTGATTTGTTTGAGTTTATTTTGATGACGATTTTTTAAAATTCGTGTTTATTTATGAAGATGACGATGAACAACAATTAAGATGATGTTTAAGATTGATTTGATGTTTATTATTTTTTGAAAGGATTAAAGAATTTAGAAATAATAAAAGGAATATTTTTTAATGACATATTATTGATAAAATCTTAAAATATCATTAGATTAATAATTTAAATATTTAATCTTTAATAATTTATCTTCTTGAAAAAAATTAATTTATCAATAACTTTAAAGATTAAATTGTTAAATTTAAGATTGAATGTTTAAACAATTAACTAATGATATTTTACAGTGTTATCAACTATAAGTCATAAAAAATCGCTTGAAAAATGAAACGTAAACTTTTGTAAAAATGTAGGGATTAAAATGGAAAACAAAAAAATTAAAGAAAAATTAAATATTTTTAATGGATTAAAAACATAAACGTTTTAGAGATTAAAAACATAATTAACCCTTAAAAGAATTTTAGGTGAGAAACATAATCTTTTAACTTTCAAAATGCCTCTAAATAAAATAAAATCAACCGAGTGTGCGATAGAGTAATACTACTGATACAGAAAATGGAGAATTGATATTTGTACATTTATTTTTTCTAACAATTTTTGGGAGAAAAGAAAATATATATATATATATGTGTGTATTAAAAATATTGAGTAAAAATATAATGAGAGTTGTTCTAAAATGATTGTACAACTATTTTTGTCTGTAAAGATAATTGTTGATCACTACTATTAGAGTTTGTGGTTAAAATGTTTGTTAGACTAGCTTTAATGGTGATGTATTAACCATTTAAGATCCAATACTTAATAGGTACTCCATTGGAGATAATTTTTTAAGGGTTTTATAGGACAGAGGGTCTGCATCTCATTTTTAAGTGGAGGTCATAATACTTTTCATTAAATTAATAATTTTGCACGTGTGACCTTTTAATACTTAAAATTGAGGGTCTCCCCGGTTAGGATGCAGAGCAGGCAAGGCCTAACTGACCCAGCTTCTCTATATACAGTTAAAGTCAGAATGCAAAAAGTTAAATGGAGTTGAGTTGAGGACTGCTAAGATAGTAAGAAAATAGAATATGGTTTAAGCCTGTGAAGAAGACAGAGATGCACCTAGGTAATTTCTCAATCAACTCTAACATCAATAT
>Ga0315913_1008910_pt1 | contig 11823 bp, 14 predicted proteins | sample MpolsnodulesMG_FD_207736 | JGI IMG/M metagenome (GOLD analysis project Ga0315913, IMG submission 207736) | Medicago polymorpha root nodule microbial communities from Los Angeles, California, United States - small nodules | ecosystem: Host-associated > Plants > Roots > Nodule | place: USA... | reverse complement strand
TTTAAAACGTTCATTCTAATCATTGTTAAAAGTTAATTAAGTTCATAACTCCCTGTCGGAACGATACTCTATTTTTACTACTTCGGTAAAACCGTGCACTTGCGGTTTTGCTCATCAAGTTCAAAGATTGAAGATTCAAAACCAAACAATGGTTTGATATCCGAAAATCAAGAGCACAGAAATGGCGACTTCACTAAGGACGTAAACCTCCTAAGTGGGTTACACCTAATTTGTCTTTATTTATACTTGTGCTTTATTATTGCTTATACCTTGTAAATACGTGTTTAATTGTTTATTTTTCACGGGAGTGGTTAGATATAAGTCCTACACCCGGACATGAGGGAAATATAAGATAGAACTGGTAGAATCATAGTGACATTCCGAGAGTATTCTCGTGTTTTGACACATGTGATATAACCACACTTTGCGGGGGATCTTGGAGTAATATATGTCGACGTGTGTTGTCACGTTTTGACTTTATTACTTTTAAGTATCCGTCGAAGCTAAGGACCTTTAGTCACCTTTAATCCATCTTGGCCTTTTCGGACGTAGTGCGGTGGCTAACTGAGTGTTGTCTCAGTATTAGTCGACACGCGATGCTACACTCAAACGAGACTTTCCTACGAATGTTGTTGGACCGGGTGTTGTCTCGGTATCCAATAAAATTTGGAGGGGGTTGGACTTTGAGAACTTGATAGAACCCTTGTTACAATTTCAAATGAAACCATAGTCCTTACCAAATGGTGTTGTTACCCTTGACTCCAACTTTGTAGACCTTAAACACCACCATGTTTTCTATGTTCTTTAGCATCATCATACATGCATGTATTCATATATAAATATTCTTTTTCCATCCATTAAAATATCGAAGGACTTATATAGGTTTTTTGTAAACATCATAGATATGGAGGGTCCCGGAAGGAAAACTCATAGGTATGAATTCAAGAGACCGGATTTGGTGGCCCTAAGGAAGCTAGGAAAGATGTTGAAAAGTCCATACCACTTTCGAGATTGGTACAGATATTTACTTAGTATTCTCGGGACGGATGTTGATGATGGGTTCCTCAATACTTTGGTCCAGTTCTATGATCTAGTCTATCACTGCTTTACATTCCCTGGTTACCAGCTTGTTCCCACACTTGAAGAGTACTCCCACTGGGTTGGCTTACCAGTACTCAACCGAGTACCCTTCCATGGTCTTGAACCCACTACTACAATCCCAGCCCTCGCAAAAGCTCTTCACCTTGAAACAACCGATATAAAAAAAACATCTTACCACCAAAGGAGGTCTCCAATGTCTACCCTTCAATTTCCTTTACCAAAAAGCCACTAATTTTTTTGAAAGATTGAATTTCAATGCCTTTGAATCTATCCTTGCATTACTTATCTATGGCATTGTACTCTTCCCGAATATTGACAACTTTGTTGACATGAATGCCATCCAAATTTTCTTAACCTAAAACCCTGTCTCCACTTTGCTTTATGATACTTACTATTCCATCCATGATCGTATTGACAAAACACGTGGAGTTATCATATGTTGTGCACCTTTACTACAAACCTGGTTTACTTCACACTTACCCCGTCCTAAGTTTAGACCAGAGAAGCTTTCGTGGTCCGAGAAGATCCTGGCCTTTACTCCCGCTGACATAGTTTGGTTCAACCCAGCTCTTGACCTGGAATTTATTATTGACCGTTGTGGAGAATTCAACAACGTACCTCTTATTGGGACACGTGGGGGAATCAGCTATAATCAAGTTCTCGCTAGACGCCAGTTTGGATATCCTATGGTGATGAATCCTCTTTACCTCACCTTAGACCGTGATTTCTTCTACTACACAAAAGATGATGTGAATAAGAGAGCACAATTTGTGAAAGCTTGGCATTCCATTACCAAAAAGGATAAGAATCAGTTGGAAAGAAATTCGAATACCGCCCAGGAAGCTTACACACAATGGGCATCAATCGAGCCGACAAACTCAAGATGCCTTACCCTATGAAAAGGTATGTTACCTCCACCACTCCGACAATACCTCTACCCCCTAAGTCCATGGAAGAAAGCCAGAAGAATATAGCTGAGTTAGCCCGCGAAAGTTCCATGTGGGAGGGAAAGTATCGAGTAGCTGAGCGTGAGAAGGATGCTATAATAGGCCTACTAGAGCAAGAAGTTTGGAAAATCCGCAAGAAAGACGAGGAAATTGCCAAACTGAAGGATTCCATCAAGGAGAAGGATGCCATACTTGACCGGATTCCTGGGAGTAAGAAGACGCGCATGAATTTCTTTGCCGGTGCACACCCAGATTTTGAGGAGTAGTCTATTTTAGGAGCTCGAGGGTTTCCCAGTTGTTTTCAAATTTTATGTTATTTTCTAGCTTTTTGTTATGTACTCTGGAGTCTATCCCTTGGCTCAGTTTGTTAAAAAGGGAATTATCTTGTTTTACTTTGTAAGTATATCCCTGGGATTTGTTGTTAGAAAGGGAATTACCTTGTAATGCATTATTTTGAACCTTATAAGTCTATCCCTTTGCTTTGTTGTTAGAAATGGAATTATCTTGTAATGCTTTAGACTTCCAAAGAAATGTTCAACTATGATATTTACAAAATTGCTTTTATAGGTCCTTCGATAAAAAAAATATATGAAAAATTGCACATTTTTGCATTTAGCACATCATGCATCATATTGTATTCATAAAGTGTCAAAACCAAGTCTCATACTTTCTTCCTTTCTGCCTCAAAAAAGAAAAAGTGGCCAGCGTATTCAGTACAAACCTACTCGCGTTCACAATACTCGAGCTTATATCAAGAAAAGAATGGCAACTACTGAACAAGACAACATTGAGCTTAGGGAAGAGGTCAGCAACCTCAAGGAAGGATTGGAAAAGTTAACTGCTACGATGGCCACTTAGGCACAAGCCTCTCAAGCACAAGCCGCTCAGGCACATGTTGCAGTTTCTCAGCCTGCTGGCTCTCCTTTGATCCAGCCAATTCCTACTGTTACTACTGCACCTACTGGCTCTCCCTTGGTCCAGCCAATTCCTATTGTTTCTGCTACAGCCGCTGGTACTACGCAGCCTCTTGTGATTGAGTTTTCTTCTCGTGATATGACAAATATATACAATGCGAGCCTCCGTCCTCCGGGTTCTCAGCACTACATGCTTCCAGGTTACCCATGGGGCATGCCACTCATGACTAATGATGGTTTTCGTACTGGTGCTCCAAAAATATTGTTCCCTTACGGTCAGCAGTCAACACCGTTTGTTCAGCCTGGCCAGCCAGTTCCTCAGGCTGCCATGACTTATGTAGGACCTTTTGTTCATACTGCCCAGCAAGAGGATGGACCCATCTATCACTCTGATAGTGTGGTAGGAAATGATGGGATGGATGATCTACGAGAAAAGTATGATGAAATGCAGCAAGAGATGAGGGCTCTCCGTGGAAAAGAAATATTCGGCCAAGAGTCTCATGAGCTCTGTTTGGTTCCCGATGTTGTGATACCACCAAAATTCAAGGCACCAGAGTTTGAGAAATACAAGGGAAACACTTACCCCAGGAGCCACCTAACCATGTATGTTCGAAAGATGTATGCCTACGCTGGGGATGATAAGCTGCTCATCCATTGCTTCCAAGACAGTTTGGCGGATGTTGCATCAAGATGGTATGTGAAGCTTGAGAAGGGCAAGTTCGTACCTTAAATGAGTTGGGGAATGCTTTTATTCAACAATACGATTACAATGCGTTCTTGACTCTGGATAGAGAGCAACTCAGGGCTGAGGTTCAGGGAGATAAAGAAACATTTAGGGCATATTCATTGAGATGGAGGGAGCTTACAGCTCAGGTTGTCCCACCACTAGGAAGCCAGGAATTGACTAGAATCTTCATCATAACTCTTAAATCATTCTACTACGATAGGATGGTTGCCACGACTCCACATAACTTCAACGATATGGTAATTATGCGAATGTGTCTTGAAGAGGGAGTCCGAGAAGGACGTTTCACTAAGGAAAGTGGTTCGTCAGGTGGTTCATTAGGTGGTTCGTCTAGTGGTACTAAGAAGTTTGGAAACAACTATCCGAAGAAAAATGCTCAAGAGGTCAGCATGGTGGCCCATGGTGGATCTCAGCCAATGTACCCAGCTTACCCTTATATTGCCAATATCTCACCATCCATCCCAGCTCCACAAAATCAGAATTATCAACCACAAATGTTGCAAAGGCCTCCACCATACTATCCACCATAATACCAGCAACCATATCAACCAAATCCTCAACAATTTTACCAACAACCATACTACCCTCCACCACCTCAACAATAACCTCGTCCTCAAGTCCCTCAACAACAGAATATCCCTCAAAGAGCATAGGTTCCGCCTATACTTATGTTGTACAGAGATTTGCTACCCTTTCTACTCGCTAGAAATCTTGTTCAAACCAGGCCACCTCCACGTGTGCTAGATCCCCTGCCTGCCTGGTATCGTGCCGACCGCACCTATGAATTCCATCAAGGGGCACCGGGGCATGATATTGAGCATTGCTACCCTCTCAAGAATGAAGTTCAAAGGCTGATCCAGAGCAAAGATTTGTCCCTTACAGACTCAGACCATAACGTCCAAAATAATCCTCTGCCGCCCCATGGGCCGGCTGTCAATATGATCGAGGATTATCAGGAAGCTGGCCTCGTTCTTCATGCCCAAGATATCAAAACTCCTTTGGTGCAAATACATGTCAAGATGTGTGAGGCAACTCTGTTTAGTCATGATCATGATGCTTGTGAGATATGTTCTATGGATTCTCGAGGGTGCATACAAGTTCGAGAGGATATAAAAGGATTAATGGACAGAAGAGAGCTCGTCATTACAAGGGAAGAAAAAAGTATATGTGTTGTCACCCCTGTGTTCAAGGTTCGGGAGCGGCTTGAAGTGACTTATAGCAGTGCCAAGCCAGCTGTCACTCCTCTTGTGATTTGTTTACCAGGACCTAAGCCATATGTCTCTCAAAAAGCTATTCCATACAAGTATGAGTCTACAATCCTTGAAGACGATAAAGAGATACCCTTGAGTCCTTCGACCTCCGTAGATAATATTGCTGAGAGTAGTCAAGTTTTGAGAAGTGGACGTATACTCCCTGATGTTGTTCAAAAGAAGACTAGTGCTCCGGTTGAGAAAGCAGTGCCAGTGCAGAACCCGGGTAAAGGCAAAGCTGCAAGTCAACCTAGTGGGATTGTTTATGAAGACAGTGATTAAATTTTCAAACTGATTAAAATAAGTGAATATAATATAGTGGACCAGTTACTGCAGACTCCATCCAAAATCTATATAATGTCTCTGTTGACAAGCTCTGATGCTCAAAAAGAGGCCTTGATGAAAGTGTTGAACCAGGCTTTTGTGTACCACGATGCGACTCTAGGTCAGTTTGGGAGTATAGTAGGAAATGTGACTACATGCAATAACTTGAGTTTCATGATGAAGACCTCTCGGCGGAGGGGAAGAATCACAATTTGGCTTTACATATCTCCGTTCTTTGCAAGTCGGACTCTCTGTCCAATGTTATAATAGATACTGTCTCATCCTTGAATGTGATGGCGAAGACTACTTTGGATAAGCTCGCATACTCAGATGCCTAGCTAAGACCCAGTACAGTGTTGGTAAAAGCTTTTGATGGATCGAAAAAGACAGTAATTGGAGATATAGACTTACCTATTATCATTGGGCCTCATGAGTTCAAAATCACTTTCCAGGTTATGGATATCCAGGCTTCCTATAGTTGCCTACTTGGTCGGCCTTGGATTCATGAAGCAGGGGCTGTGACATCTACTCTTCACCAAAAGCTGAAATTTGTAAGTAATGGGAAGCTTATAATTGTGAACGGTGAATCAGCTTTATTGGTTAGCCAATTGTCCGCTTTCTCCTATATCAGTGGCGGTACTACGGAGGGGACATCGTTTCAGGGACTCTCTCCTGAAGGAAGTACTAAGAAAGGTGAAACTTGTATGGCTTCTCTGAAGGACGCTTAGAAGATGGTACAGGAAGGAAAAACTGAAGGTTGGGGTCAGTTACTAAAGCTACCTGAGAACAAGCGCAAGGAAGGTCTGGGTTTCTATGATAGCAAGTCAGGTTTGGTCAAGTCAACTAGAGGTACTTTTCCTACCGATGGGTTCATCAATGCTCCATCGAGGCAAATGCAATTGTTAAAGACCAGTCTGAGGAAGTGACACCTGTCTTCGTAACCCCTGGAGGGACCTGCTGCAACTAGGTCGTTGTTGACATCCCTTCCGTGATACCTCTTTCTAAGTAATATGTTTGTCTTTTTCTCTTTTTTTAAGAAAACTCCTTTCGTCCTGCCCCAGACGAAAGTGAAATCATGTAGGGTTTTGTTTTCGCTTCAAGTATTTCCGTTATGAATGAAAAGTTGTCGTTTCTGTCACGACCTTTATTTTATTGTTTTTATTCTATCGCTTTTTCTGTAAAAATGGTAACACAAAAAAACAAAAAATTGTTCTCCTTTTCTTTTATAATTAATTTCAAAAGTCTGCATTTACTCATTATACTAAAATCAATCATAAATTATATGCAGACTGAACATAAATGAGCCCGTTGAACACGGTAACCCTATGCTCCCTCCTAACTTTGAGTTCCCTGTCTACGAGGCTATGGTAGAGGAGGATGAAGAGATTCCTGATGAGATCAGGAAGAGATAGAAATTATCAACTTGGGTACTGATGAAGGTAAGAAAGAAATCAAGATCGGGGTATTGTTGGATGCAACTATTAAGAAAATAGTAATTGATCTTCTCAGAGAGTATGCTAATATATTTGCATGGTCATACAAGGATATGCCGGGATTAGATACTGAAGTTTTGGAACACCGGCTGTCTCTAAAGCCCAAGTATCCTCCGGTTAAGCAAAAATTGAGAAGATCTCATCCTGATATGGCCCTCAAGATCAAAGAAGAAGTGCGAAAGCAGATTGATGCCGGTTTCCTAATTTCATCTGAATATCCTCAATGGTTGGCCAACATAGTACCTTTTTCGAAGAAAGATGGTAAGGTCAGAATGTGTGATGATTACCCGGATTTGAACAAAGCTAGTCTGAAGGATGATTTCCCTTTACCTCACATTGATGTATTGGTTGATAGTACTGCTAAATGCAAGGTTTTCTCCTTCATGGACGGTTTCTCCGGTTATAAACAGATCAAAATGGCTCCTGAAGATAGAGAACAAACATCGTTTATCACGCCTTGGGGCGCTTTCTGCTACATGGTGATGTCGTTTGGGTTGATAAAAGCTGGTGTCACTTACTAGAGAGGCATGACCAAGATATTCCATGATATTACTAGAGAGATTGAAGTCTATGTAGATGATATGATTGTCAAGTCAGGCACTGAAGAAGAACATGTTGAGTATTTGTTGAAGATGTTTCAACGGTTGAGAAAGTACAAGCTTCGTTTGAATCCTAACAAGTGTACCTTCGATGTTAGATCCGGGAAGCTCTTAGGCTTTATTGTCAGTTAGAAGGGTATCGAAGTAGATCCCGACAAGGTCAGAGCCATCAGAGAAATGCCTGCTCTAAAGACAGAGAAACAAGTCAGAGGATTCCTCGGAAGATTGAATTACATCTTCAGATTTATCTCTCACATGACTGCCACATGTGGGCCAATATTCAAGTTACTCTGCAAAGATCAAGGGATTGTATGGACTGAGGATTGCTAGAGGGCCTTTGACAGCATCAAAGAGTATTTGTTAGAACCTCCAATTCTTGTCCCTCCAGTGGAAGGAAGACCATTGATCATGTATTTGACTGTGTTGGAAGACTCTATAGGCTGTGTACTTGGTCAACAAGATGAGACAGGAAAGAAAGAGCATGCCATTTACTACTTGAGCGAGAAGTTTACTGATTGTGAGTCCCGGTATTCCATACTTGAGAAGACTTGTTGTGCTTTAGCCTGGGCTGTCAAGCATCTCCGTCGTTATATGACCAATCACACTACTTGGTTGATATCCATAATGGATTTAATCAAGTACATCTTTGAGAAGCCTGTTTTAACGGGAAGAATTTCTCGTTGGCAGATGTTATTGTCCGAGTATGATATCGTGTACCGCACTCAGAAAGCCATCAAGGGAAGTATCCTTGTTGATCATTTGGCTCATCAACCAATTGAAGTTTACCAGCCTATCAAGTTTGACTTCCCGGATCAAGAGATCATGTATTTGAAGATGAAAGATTATGATGAACCATTGTTTGGTGAAGTTCCTGATCCTGACTCTAAGTGGGGTTTGATATTTGATGGGGCCGTAAATGTCTATGGTAATGGAATAGGGGCAGTTCTCGTTACTCCTAAAGGTACTCACATCCCTTTCACTACAAGGTTACGATTTGATTGCACGAACAACATCGCAGAATATGAAGCTTGCATCATGGGTATTGAAGAAGCCGTTCATTTAAGGATAAAAAATATTGACATATATGGAGATTCAGCTCTTGTGATTAACTAGATCAAAGGGAAGTGGGAAACTCAGCATGCTGGTTTGATACCTTATATAGATTATGCAAGACGGTTGTTGACTTTCTTCAACAAAGTAGAGTTTCACCACATTCCTCGTGATGAGAACTGTAACACCCCGTTTTCCCAACAACGTAAATAATACATATAAATTAGAGTATTCAACGTAAAACGGAATGCCACACTACATTGAAGTATAAATAGAGTAAAGTTACTATTTATTAAAACAACTTTATCAAATTCAATTACATCGCAACGGAAAATTAATTCTTTATTCAACAACTTTGGCACTACGGCCTCAACATAAACAACTTTAATGAAATCCTAGTTCAAATAGTTTGACAACATAGTTCATAAATAATACATAATAATGGAAAACAAAGCAAATATCCCCATCCCGTTACGTATCAGAGCGACCCTAAGACGACGCATGAGAGAGCCAACTCACATCAGCAGCTAATCTTAGTTATCTGCACGTTACCCACGTAGAGGCAACATTCAAACAGAAGGGGTGAGATTCACATTCAATAATAATAAGCATATAATTCATCAACGGAATTTAACAACATAACAACAACAACTAAACAACAATAATACTTCACATAATTCTTCAATTATTTCTGCTTGACATTAAAACAACGACAACAACTCAACAACTCGACGACGACGACTACGCGACAATGCAATGACATAACAACAACTTGACTATGCAGTATGCATGTGGTACCAATCAACGTGTTAGAGCATAGGCTCTCAATTCAACGTGTAGAGCATCGGCTCTTAAAATCAACGTGTAGAGCATAGGCTCTCAAATCAACGTGTAGAGCATAGGCTCTCAAAATCAACGTGGTATGAATGATTAAACATTCAACAAGGCATGAGCTCCCCAGCTTTATATGAGTATGCATGGACTCAACAACAACGTATAACTTCAACGACATTGACGACATCAACGACAACGACGACAAGAACAACAACGACGACTCCACATCATAATCCCATAATTCATCGTTTATGAGCATGCAACATCATATTAATCAAACATATGCATTCGTATAGTAATTCATCAACATATAGATTCATATAATAATTCATCAATCAAAGTTATTCATGACAAACAAACCATTTGAAAACTAACAATATTACCTAAAACTTTCATGTTCACACCAAAGGCTAATTCAAAACAGAAACGTGTGAAAACAACGCAAGAATATGAAAAGGTACACTGCTACTGGGTAACTCGCCTCGCGGGCTGACTTACTCGCCGTGGCGAGCTAGTGGCGAGCAAACACTGCTCTCTGTCACGTTACAGCTCACCGTGGCGAGTTGTGACAGACTTCTGTCGGGAAGAACGATTTTTCACCCAAAAAACCCAATTTTCATCTACCCCAATCCCAAATTTGATAGGGAACTCAACCTATGATAATTCTACAACCTGAACATCAATTATACACGAATTCAATGGATTTTCTACTCTATTAACAACCAATTTCTACCCCAAAATCTAATTCCCAAATATCTGATACGGACCAATAAACCTCGGAGTCAATTTCTTTGACTTCAATGCACGTCCAACACCAGTCACAGGAGTGACTCTCAGAAATACATGGTCTCCTTCCTGAAACTCAAGGTCTTTCCTACGCTTATCATGATAACTCTTTTATCGACTCTGCGAAGCTTTCATCTTTTCTTGGATAAACTTATCCTTTTATGTAGTCTGATGAACGATATCTGGTCCCAAAACTACACTTTCACCCGACTCAAACCAACACAACGAAGTTCTGCACCTCCGACCATACAAAGCTTCGAACGGATGATACACCGAACTCAACCTCAACATAGAACCCAATGCCTCTTGCAAACTCTTCCAAAATCTAGAAGTAAACCTTGGATCTCTATTTGACACAATGCTCGACAAAACACCATGTAGCTTCACAATCTCACGAATGTAAATCTCCGCCAACTGAGATACAGGAATACTGATGTTAATCGGAATAAAATGAGCCGACTTCGTCAATCTATCCACAATCACCCAAATAACGTCATGCCCGCTTGGAGTATTCGGCAAACTCGTCACAAAATTCATGGATATACTATCCCATTTCCACTCTGGCACATCTAACGGTGTCAACAACCCAGCAGGTTTCTGATGCTCAACTTTTGACTTCTGACAAATCAAACATGAATATACAAATTGTGCCACATCACGTTTCAACCTAGACCACCAAAACAACTTCTTCAAATCATTATACATATTTGTAGCTCCCGAATGAATACTCAAGCCACTTCTCTAACTTTCTTCGAGAATCATCTTCTTCATCTCATCATTATCAGGAATACAAATTCTGCCTCGAAATCACAACACTCCTTGATCGTCAACTTTTAAGTCACTATCCTCAGTCTGATTATTGACAACCATTAAGTCCACAAACTTTACATCCACTTTCTGAGCTTCTTTAATACTATTCAAAAATTCACTATTAATCTTCAACATTCCCAACTTAGAACTCTGAGGTGACAATTCACAAACTAAACATAAGTCTCTAAACTGTTCAAGCAGCTCCAACTCTTTAATCATCATAGCAGACATATTCAAAGTTTTCCTACTTAGGGCATCTGCAACGACATTAGCTTTACCTGGATGGTAATTCAAACCAAAATCATAATCCTTCAACAACTCAAGCCACCTTCCCTGCCTCATATTCAATTCCTTCTGATCAAACAAATACTTCAGACTTTTATGATCACTGAACACTTCAAATCTAGAACCATACAAATAATGTCTCCAAATCTTAAGTGCAAAGACTACTGCAACTACTCTAGATCATGAGCAGGATAATTTCGTTCATGAATCCTCAACTGCCTCGATGCATAAGCTACTACCTTATTATCCTGCATAAGTACACCACTTAAACCCAACTTAGACGCATCACAATACACGACAAAAGGTTCATCTGACTTCGGTAAAATCAATACCGGAGCCGTCGTCAACCGCTGCTTCAATTCATTAAAGTTGTTCTCACACTGAACATCCCACACAAAAGTTCTACCTTTACAGGTCAACTGAGTTAACGGAAGTGCTAACTTTGAAAATCCTTCTATAAACCTGCGGTAATAACCTACCAAACCTAAAAAGCTTCTAACCTCGGTAACCGACTTAGGAGTCTCCCATTGTGATACTGCATCAACTTTAGACGGATCTACAACAATACCACTACCAGAAATAATATGGCCAAGAAAACTCACCTCATTCAACCAGAATTCGCACTTCGACAACTTGGCATACAACTTTTTCTCTTTCAGCACTTGCAAAACAATCTTCAAATGCT
>Ga0315913_1008906_pt1 | contig 11826 bp, 3 predicted proteins | sample MpolsnodulesMG_FD_207736 | JGI IMG/M metagenome (GOLD analysis project Ga0315913, IMG submission 207736) | Medicago polymorpha root nodule microbial communities from Los Angeles, California, United States - small nodules | ecosystem: Host-associated > Plants > Roots > Nodule | place: USA... | reverse complement strand
TTTACTCTATAAATATTATATATATATATCTTTTATCATGTCATAGTTAAGAACAAAAATGTTATACATTTAAACTTTTTTTAACAGAGTTTTATATTTAAACCTTAAACAGTGACAACTTAGGCCAACACCTTTTTCTCTCTTCACCTTCTCTCTAACTTCCGGCCTACCACTACCTTAACTCCTTCTCTCTGTTCACTTTCAACATCCAAATACATCCGCCGACATGTAGATGTACACAATGGTGGTGTGACCGACGAAAGCTCTGTCACGTCACCACCTCAAACACCCCATTTAGGGTTGTTTTTGAAACCGTCGGTGACCCTCTCACCGCTGGTTTGCTTCGTTCTTTTTCTTAGACCTTTGCGGCTTCTGAGATCTGGGCTTTCAGTTGGTGGTTCCTTCAAACGGGGGTGGTTGGCCGCTCATCGCCTTCGTCGTCGGTTTTTGATTTTTTTTTCAACAGCGGTAGTTTGTAGGCTAATGTCATGATACTGTTGAAATTACGGATCTGTTGATGGTAGATTTGTGATGCGTGGTTCAAAATTTGGTTCTGGATCTGTCTTTATATGCAGATCTCTCTGGATGTTTTCATGGTGCTAAATTCTGGACCTATCTATTTTATTGGGCAATCTGTTGTCTTCCCTGACAGACTGTATATTGTCATGCAAATTGGTTGGAAATTTTGGTGGTCGTTGAAGCTTGTTGCAGTTGGGGTTTAGACGCAGGAAGCTATGGCTAAATGTGGTTCTGATTCCGTGTTAACGGATAATCACCCGCCGTTTTGAAATTCATAGTCCAAGGCTAATCACCTTTCTTGCTTGGTTTGGACTCGAAAGGGTCGATATAACTGTTGCTTTCATTGCAGGGGCTTTTGGTTCTTGAACCATTCCGTGTTGACAGTCGATTCATACATCATTCTTAGGTATCCCAAACATCTTGTTGCTTGACATGGGACTGTATGACTCGAAAGAGTCGTCAATGCTTGCTTTCGTTGTTGCAGGGAGTTGATGGTACGTGATCTGATTCGTGTTGACAATCGATTCATTCGCCAAACTTTAGACCCGCGCTTAATTGTTTGAATTGTTTAGGGTTGGATCCCTTGTTTTTTTATTTTGCCCATTAGGGTTGTCGACTGGGTCAGGTTTTATGTCCCCTAGTTTTTATGTAATTTTTCCTTTTTTTTTTAATAATATATTTAAGCAATTGGCAATAGAGAAGAGTAGGGTCCCAACCTAATTGGACACTATTCTTTTTGATGTCATATTGCTATTGACATAAAAAAAAAACTTTAAAATTAGTAAATAATGTTATCTTGTTATTATCTTATCAAATTCTTATTCTTCTTATTATCATACCACATACCACGTCAATATCGTATATTGCACATCAAACTAACCTTAAAATTTTTGAATAATTATTTGGGTGCATGTATAAAACAATATAAAAAGTTTATTTATTCCCCTAAAAAGAGTTCATTTATTAAAGGTGATTTTTTTAACATGATATTAATTAAATTTTAAGCTTATTTTTTATATAGAATTTTTTATAATGTTCTAAACATATCTCAAAAAATTAGTCAAAAACTTAAGAGTTTAAATTGTTTTTGAGCAAAGAAATGGAGTAGTAGATGAGCTACAACCACCAAAATATATTGATTAAAAGCAAAAGAAAAACAAAGAAAGGAAGAGGGAGCCTATACCAAAACATCCTTATTGGCAGACAAACGTAAAATTATGTCGGTCTATTTTGTCTTTCACATAACCATCTCTAGTGATCATAATAATCTCGATACCAGATTGTCAAATGATCTAAGATAAACCAAAATATTAGCTAAACAATATGTTTATTGTTTTCCTTCTCTAAATATATGAAGAAAAAAAATCATGTTGCTAATTAACATCAAACCGTTATTCTTGTTCCAAAAAAAAAAATCAAACCGTTGTTCCAACTATTTCTTTGGTTCCACGGAATAGATGATGAGGATTTAAAAGCAAGAACCACCAAAAAAGAATGAGATTCAAGCAACAAGTTCTTGCAGTTATTTTGGTATGCAATTTCAATAGCTCTCAGTCATTGCCCCTGGTCCATGTCGTTCCACGATTAATATGCTAACTTTAGGTTATGTTGTTTGGACGTAAATTTAAAAGAGGTTTTGAATTTATCCTAAAACTCCATGTTGGTTTTTTCTCCTAATTTCACCCACGGCTTTTAAACATAAAGGAAAATCCATGGGGGACAAGTGAATATCCTAATCAAAAGTAGACAATTGTGACGATGCATGTGCATACTTAACTAGTTAGGTTAAATGGGAAAAATAAAAAAGGCCAAGACATTATAATTTATTAATAATTAATAATATAGCAAGCATGCCAAGCACACATATCACTGACGTCTTGACGTAATGTTTGCCTTGTTGCTTGTACTAAGGTGGGTGTAATAATATTATATTATGGGTTGTGTATAAAACTTTGCGGTCCACATGCAAGTTCTGTGTTAGAAGTCATTGTTATTGAATAATAACTAAAACAAAATTGACCAAGAAGACATGCTAGATTTGTCAATAAAGCATCTTACAGAATCACCGTTGTCAAAACAAACAAAAGTTGTAGCAAACTGATCCAAGCATGGATCATGAGTGCGGGTCGAGGACCCTGAGTCAAGGGGTGCAAATATTTTACTTCAATTATATTTGTAAAAATAAATATGAAAATTATAAATTATGTGTGTATATATATTTTACAAAAATTTATTTATAATTGAAGTAAAATATATTTTTTTGAAGGAAATTTTTTTTTACTTCAATTATAAATAAATTTTTGTAAAAAAATATAGATAAACATCTCACAAAATATAGTTTATGTGACCTTCAAAATTGAAAGTGTCATTTATTTTGAGATTTTTTTTTATCAAAGAAGTCAATTAAGTAAAAAAAATTGTGATTATTTTGTAATATATATAGTATATATTTGTTAGTTATGGTATACAACCACTCACCTTTTGTAAAAAAATAAAAAAAAACTAACCTATTGGCAAATCCTTCAAAGATTAAACTCATAGTATAGATTCAATCCGTTTGGTCCTATTTTTGTATATGTTTATGGGAAACTCATGTAGTATCATATAAGTGCCTAAAAAAAGTAAGAAAGTTGGAAAGAAAAATAAAAGGTTAAATTATTCTTTAAATTATTTAATCGTAACAAATTCGTCTTTAAGTTTTTTTGTTCCACTTAAATCGTTTAAGTTAATTAATTGTAACAAATTGATTTTAATTTTTTTTTGTACCAATTAGGTCCTTTGAGTTATTCAACCGTAATAATTTGGGGATTTCAGATCTTAAAAATGTAAGTTAGTCAGGGCCTAAAAGTTACAATTAAATAACTTAAAAGATCTAAGTGTTACGAAAAATACTTAAATGATTAACTTGTTACAATTAAACAATTTAAATGACGTAAGTGATACGAAAAAAAATTTAAAGGACCAATATATTATAATTATAGAACTTAAAGGACATCGAGGATAATTTAGCCAAAATAAAAATTAACAAGTAGTAACAAGGGAAAACCATGAGTGAGTGGTGCAAAATTGTTGGTCAAAGCATGTAGTATTGTAAAAAGTATATTAATTTGACATTGATCAGCCTTGCTATTGCATAAAAAACAGAAAGCACAAAAATTCAATTGCCCATTGTGTCTTGCATCAAAGAGAGCGGTGCAAAATCAATTTTCCAAGGTATGCAAAACATAAGTTAAATAGGATGGCAGGTATAGTTATGAAAAGTTGAGGGTGTGCAAGTGCATATCCTGGTGCAAGGGTAGCTCAGCCCCTGTGGATCATGACACTCTGCCGTATTCATAGAGCTCCCATTGCTTCACTTTCAAGCATATATAAGTATATGTATATTCCAAAAGAAGAGGTATTGTGATCCACCATGAGAATGCACTCACTCCAAATGTAAGGCACATTTAAAGACAAACACTTTTTACATTTTTTAATTCGAATGAATTTGGTGCAAAATTCGTACGCTTTAGATATCGAAAAGTGAAAATTACAAATTCGAATTTACACCTAATTGTATCAAATATCAATGCAACTATCATTTGAATTGTATTTGTTATTTAGAAATAAACTTTTTTTTTCTTCAAATTATTAGATAATTAAGTACATTTTTACAACTAAATGTCTTTTGTTATTGCAAAAAAATAAAATGTCTTTCATTATAAAGTTATAAGCTAAATAATACTAATATTTGAAAGAAAAATAACCACAATACAGTGCAATCCTTAAAAAAAAAAAAAACTACAATACAGTGCAAGAACTGCAATGCTGGAAGATGACACAGTGTGCAATACACCGCCGGTGCAACATAAACTCAAACTAACAGAACCGGAAAAGAACACAAACAACCAGTATTTGGCATTTTTAAAAATTAAGATTTTGGCTATATTCAATCCATTGTTTTCAAATCCCTTACTGAGAAAAAAAGAGTTGATTAGAAAAATGTCGGACCATGTGTCAGAATGTTGAAAAAGATAATTGATGCAAAAATTCCAAAGGACGTAATGCAAGTGCAAAATATAATAAAAAAATATAATTGGTATAAAGTTTATGATATTACCCTCAAGTGTATTTGGCTCAGCCCGTATAAAAAGTTTTCATGTGAGATGACAATCAAATATATTTTTATGGATATTTGAGATTAAAGTTGAGAAAAACAAATGCAGTGTTTTTTTGTTCATCTGATATCATGTTGAAGCGATCAAGTTGAACTAAGTAATTCTTATGTTTGAATGAACTAAAATTGGAAAAAAAGTTCGTGACGAACTCGAATCAATCTAATTCTTATCGAGTCGAGCCGAATCTAAATCCAACTTAACTTAACTCATTTCCTTGTATATAAGACATACTATTTTTTTAAGCCCCTATGTTAATGATCTTGTTGACCCTGTATATAGGATTGACCCTGCCTCAACTCATTATAAAGAGAGACTAATTTATCTCCAATTAAAAAAATGTCAATGACTAATTTACTATTATTTTGGATTTTCACTTCAGTTTCCCTAATATATTTAATGAATTAACTATATTTTTGATCCATATAAATATTTCGACTTTTCATTTTAGTTTCCTTAAAAAATTATACGACTTTTAGTAGTTTTCCTAAAAATTTATTCGACTTTTATCTACCAAATATTTTTCGTCAACACTTTTGATATATCTGATTTCAAGTCAGATTATGCGAGTGTTAGTTGTGAGGTGGAGAGAATTGATTTTAGTTAAAAATTATTTTGACTAAGAATCATTTGTGTGTGAATACATTTGTGTAAAAGTGAGTTGAAGTATAAATTTATGTGTACAAGTCAATTTAAGAATCAAAAGATACAAATTGTAACTTCAAGTAGAATCAATTCTGAAGGTAAAATATAATCAATTCTACTTGAGAGCAATAAAACATATTAGAATAAATTATACACATCGACAATCAATTTTGATTCTTCCAAAAGTGAAACCAAACATACATTATACTTATCTTTCAAATGTTTAAATGAGTTTTTGTATTAATGTTTATAATATTATAGAATCTACATGAAAAATTATTTTTTTCTTAACAAAACATGAATTAAATATAAATTTTTAAGCGCAAAAAACATAAACATTCTTATTTAACTCATTATTTGTTAAAAAGTTTTAAACTATTTGTAACGCCCATATTAAACGTGTCTAGAATATTCAACATGTGCGTTATAACTGATACTGGATGCATTAATTATACAATACGGAAGCAACATAGTTGAGATTCAGATACAAATTTGTCTTAAGTCATATATTACATTATTGATACATATCCAGTCGAACGCCACAAGTACTACAAGGTTCATTCCGACACGCATACATATACATGACATAATATATAATATAGGAACATAAGTGCCGAATCCAACAGTAGCACGATCATTCCAACGCTTTCTCCTTACCTTTGGTGCGTACAACTTGTGAACTTGAACAAAAGATGGAATGGGATGAGATATAAAGTCTCAGTGAGTTTTACCTAAACCCTAGGCTAATGGTAACCTTGGGAAAAAACTAAAGTTACCACGTGTCTACAATGCAACCGATTGGTTGGCTATACGTGTGTGAACTTATGCTTGACTAAACGACCGTGAAAGCTTAGATCGTTGTTACTTGTAGCTAACTTGCGATCTTTTCTTATCTTAGCTTTCTTATCATGATTACAACATATTAAAGGTGTAACAAACAATTACCTGAGTTGCTTTTACGGAGTGCATCGAGTGGAGTAACCCCGAATACATTCCCTTACTTACCGATGAAATCCCAACTAAGGTACATCAGACTCCTCTTAATGCCGTGCGGACCTACCTTGCGGAGCGTATCCCGTTCCCCTTGGCGTGAACCTCTTGAAACCCCCCTTGGCGTGGATTGTAAGAGACACGACATATCTTGTTAAATTATAGTCTTTAACTCAATTCTTAACTTAATAAGTAATACGTGACTTACTAACTTAAGTTCTCGACTACTAAGTCGAGGCTCTAAATGTTCACTCTTCCTATACACGAATTGCTACCCTGTCATACTTATTGTCTCATGAATGTCTTTGTGATTGAAAGATGTTTGTATGTACCATGCACTTGTCATAAGAGCTTGTTTGGAATGCCACCTTAGATTATTGGAAATCAAGGGTTTTTCTTATGTTAATCCGCGTTAAAAAAGTGATTTCGGATGGTACACGAGGTCCAAAAGTAAGCTAATAGTGAAGCTGGGTGTGCCATTTTCGCTGGAATTTCGCTAATGGGGAAATGTCTCTGACTTGGCCACCACAGTTTCGCTATTAGCCAACTTTTCATGGGGAATTTCGCTGATAGCAAAATTATTTCGCTATTAGCGAATTTCTTCGTACCAGAAATGCAGAAAATGTCATTTTTCATGTTTCACCCCAATTTCCAACAATCTAATGCACCAGAATCATCAGAAGACATACAACTTCAAGGAAAAACAATTGTATGGCCATATAAACATCAGTCAAGCATTAATCATGTGAAAATGGCACTAACTTAAACAAACATACACTAACATTCATGACATTTACTCACTCAAGGTAACCATTCATTCAAGGGAAGGAATTCTATCTAAGAACTCACCACAAACAGAGTTCAGCAATAATCTAGCAACATCCAGCAACCCTAAAGCATACAAGATCCTCCAAAGATGATCTCACAACTTGAGAGATTCTACCTAGCTTCACTTGACATAATCTTCACAGACACCCATCTTTAAATCTTAATCTTGCTAGAGTTGTGAACAACTAAAGATTGAGCTGAAATAGGGAGGTTAGGGTCGATAACCTAGAGAGATGAGGGAGTGAAATTTCTGTCCAAGACTTTTAGAGAGAGGGAAAGACTTGAAAATGAAGATTTTCTACTCCAAACACCCTTAAATACTCTTCACACAAAAATACTAAAATGCCCTTCCTCTCAAAATACGCTTAAGATGAATTATCAGGTAAATCATTGTAGAACTAATAAGCGGGATATTACACTATTGCAAGATTTTATTTTCGAATAATACAGTTAAATTGATTTTTTTTTTAACAAAAAATGGTGATTAAAACTAAAAGTCTGGGAAATTTTTTAGAAGATCAAATAAAGGGTTAAATATGTTTTTGGTCCCTATAAATATACCAACTTTTCGTTTTAGTCCCTCTAAAATTTTCCTTCAACTTTTAGTCCCTATAAAATTTTCAATCTTTACTTTTGGTCCCTCGTTTAAAGTAAACTCATATGTAGATTTCATATTTTTAAATAAAATTTTGTGGAAAAATGTTTAATATTATAAGGATCTCTCCCAAAAAAATTTAGAATTTTTTTACCAAAACATGAATTTTTATATTTTTGGCGGTAAAAAATGTATATTTAATTCATTAAAAAATTTTAATTTTTTTTAGAAGTGATTTTTACAATATTCCATAAATTTCTGCTCAAAAGTAGTGATTGAAAATTTTATAGGGACTAAAAGTTGAAGGAAAATTTTAGAGAGATTAAAACGAAAAGTTGGTATATTTATAGAGACCAAAAACATATTTAACCTTAGAATAAATTAAAATATTTATAAGGATAAAAAAAAAAAAAATTAATCTGAAAATAGGATATGTTAACATCATCAATCAACAAGTGAAGGAGACAGTTGCAGAAAGAGAAATCAATCGCATGGCCGAGGAAGGGAAACCCGATGCCCAGCTCTTTCAGCTTCTCTCCAATCTCCTCCTTCAGGTCACAATCATTTATTTATTTAATTATTGTCTTCTGAATCTGTTTTTAATTTTTAATCATCGTGTTAGTTATTTTGCCAAGATCTATCTGTTGATTAAATGAACTGCTATTGTGTTTCAATTTCATGCGCAGAGTTCAGTTTTGTTCAAATACTGATTGCATCAGGAGTATGTTTTCGTGTAATTGTTTAATAATAGGAGAATTTCAACAAACTGATAGAACAATAATCGTGGAGACTTATTATTAAGGAGGATGTTGTAAATTCCGACAAAACTCACACCAATGCTTTGATGTGTGAAGCAAAATTAGCAGCAACCAAAACCAAACTGATCAAACAAGAACAAGACGATATTTGTTCACCCAGTTCGGTCCCAATTTGACCTATGTCTAGAGGAGAGAGATCTCTGCAATCCACTATCAATGAGTTCTTTACAAAGATAAACCAAAAATTTATAAGAAATTAGCCTCAACAATAATAATCCTAATTTATACCCTTTGCCCCAATCTCTTGCCATGATCAAGAGACTCAATGATTTCACACCTCAAGGTGTTTCAATGGTTTTTCCAAAGCCTAGAATCTCTCCCAAAAGCCCTCAATCTTTAGCCTATTGATTACCTGAAGGTTCCGTCTTTTGGTCTCCCTAGGTTTGCTCAACAAAAAATGTTTCCTCAACACCTCAAAAACCAAAATTTTACGGCATTAACAATAGAATATGGAAAACTCGTTTAGGAAGGTAAATATTTACTGCCACTGAGCAGTATGCTTTCAGAGAGCCAGTGCCATTTTCCCGTAACAACTTAATGAACTCTTAAGATGATCCTCTCTGATTCCTATATGCTTCTCACTCCTTGTTACAAGTTTGGCAATTCTGTTACACCCCCTAGTGACATGCCGACATCATCATTCTCATTTTCTCTCGTATTTTTTCATAAAGACTCTCCACAACTTGATTCCCTTTAGAACTCACGTCCATACCCATGGCCCTAAAAGAACCCAATTTAAAAACAAATCATTGTGCATATCTATTTTAGACATAATGGCAGCTTGAATCCCAATTCATTATGGAGAATTGTTTATTTTTTAATCCTTCCTTTGCCGGCACATTCACTTGTTGTCTTTATTCGTATTTACTTGTACTTGTGATTGCTCCATTTCTAAAAATCCAATAATTTGGCTGTTTAGTGAACCACTACACTTCATCCCTGTGCCATCATGCAGTATTGTACTTTCTAAAGGTCAAATACAGTTGTCTGGCCCTTGGCCCTTACTATATCACTTTTCATGTATTTGCAACAGATGGCTGCATACTTTATCGTGAAGTTGTTGCTAATGTTTTAATTACGAAAACTTTTGGACTACACAATAGAGTAAACAAAACAATAAAGTTTGAATATCCTCCTCTTAACAGTATGTTTTTTACCAGGTTATTGATTGATGGATTGATATGAGTTGTGTTTGGTTTTTAACTTTGGAGATGAATGAACATAAGAGAGTATATCTTGCAACAATCAATGTGTTTTCCCCAGTCTAATTATCGGTTATCCTTCATTAGTCTACTTTTTTTAACCAAAACTTCTCTTCGTCTTCTCAAATTAGAAAAATCCACAGCTTTTTTGTTGTAATACTAGTGATCTTTGGATTCTCCACTGAGAATTTGTATTGTTAATGGCTCATAGTTTGCAGAATAGTGGACTGAATTTGTTGTGTTAAAGCCTAAAAGGCCTAAGAGAGGGCTGGATTAATGTTTTCCGGTTGAAAAGAACACATGCCTAGTAGTCTATGATTTTTATTTCACATAACTATGATTATATAGCTTATCTGCTTTAAATAATTTTTAACTTATTTTCACTGTTTATGTAACAGAAAAAGACTTAACCGCTCTGTTTCCATTTATCCTGATTCCATAAATAATTCTAGTATTAGGCATTTAGATTTAGAATGTATACAAAAACAAGATTTAGCATGCAGTTTCTCTTGATTTCACCAGTAGTTTAATTTCTTACCAATTTTGCTATATATATTCACACATATATCTAATGATAAAATCTGTAGGTAGAAGCACTGACGAATCAAGAAGAAGTTGAACTGCGTTCTAAAATTGAAACTCTTGGATTAGAGGTCACGAAAGTTCCCTCAAAGTCAACCAAACAGCTTGACGAGGTGGTTTTCACTCTATAGTTTAGCCATTACTTGATTAACATTTCATTGCATGTCTCTAATCTGATGGAATGAAATAGCTTTCTATTCCTTTCCTTTTTTAATTACTTGTTTTGTCCACACAGTTGGAAATAGCAAAGGAGTTGGATAGACTATCAGCAAAATTGGATGATGTTGATGAGATGATATCATCCACCATGGCTACTGATCCTCAGGTGCAGTCCCTCTTGAGTAGTACAGCTGATGTGTGGATGCCAGTCATCACTGCTAACTCTGAGGAAAGACGTAAATTTACAGCATCTCCCGGAGACAACAACACCCAAACAGATGCAGAAAACTCTAAATAAATTCATATTTTCTTATTGTTGAATATATGGATATGATGTTAGTGCTTTGTATTGTTTCAATAAACTGATACGTATAAAGAAAGTGTTGCACTTTACTTTTTTTTATTGACATAGTGCAAAAGATAAAAAAGAGGATCTCTTCTACATAGCAGCTTAGTGCATGTTTGGTTTGGTAGTAAGAGTGACAAAATTACGACGACCCACTGTGTTTTTGGCAAAAACTACACTTTGATACTTCAACAGGATCACCGATCTGATATTGCCAAACTAACTCGCTTTGACTAGCACCACATGTTAATTTTCTTTTATTTGCAAATTTGAAATGGACTTGATCATGCTCGACATTTAAATGATAAAAGTCATGATACTTTTATTACAAAGTTACATACAACACAATCTCCACATCCTAGTTCATGTTATTAAGTCGTGACCAACAATGTATTTTGTATTTTATTCGATAAATTTATACCCCATCTTCTATTATTTTTTGGTTTGAAACTACTGTTGTAATGGTAAACACATTAAATAATTAATTACATTCTTATATCTATTAAATGCCAATTTGTTTATGCTAAAGTGAACTCAAAACTAAACGGAGGTAGTACTAGTCTTTGCAAGGTTCGTGAATTTGAAATACTAGAGTGAAATGGGAGTAGATTCAATTAAAAAAAATAAAATATGGGAGAAGATAAGCTCTGGTTTGCATTTTTCCCCATGGGGAATTCACGTCCTTGCCATAAGAGCTTTGGTTGAAAAAGCTGAGCTTTTAATTTTAATTAATATAAAGGCTTAAATATGGTAGTCGTTCCTGCAAATATGTCTCGTTTAAGTTTTGGTCCCTGTAAATTTTTTTTTGATTTTGGTCCCTGCAAAATTTTTTGTTTTTTTAAAAGTCCCTCCAGGGACTATTTTCAGAAACAAATTTTTTTGCAGGGACCTGTTTAAAAAACAAAATATTTTGCAGGGACCAAAAACTACAAAATGGGTCCAGTCATCATGTGCCACGTATACAAGTCATCACAAAAATGGGGTCAGG
>Ga0315913_1008901_pt1 | contig 11828 bp, 6 predicted proteins | sample MpolsnodulesMG_FD_207736 | JGI IMG/M metagenome (GOLD analysis project Ga0315913, IMG submission 207736) | Medicago polymorpha root nodule microbial communities from Los Angeles, California, United States - small nodules | ecosystem: Host-associated > Plants > Roots > Nodule | place: USA... | reverse complement strand
CTCTTTTTTATATCTATATATATATATATATATATATATATATATATATATATATATATATATATATATTTGTCATTCAAAGAAAAAACATTACTACTTTAAAGTAAAATGATAAATTATTATATATACGATAAAAAATATTATTGCAGAAAAAATTATAAAAGTTAAGATTAAGTTTTTTTTTTTAAAACATGTAATATGTTAAGTGTGTTTAAATTTCCAATTCAAAGTTCCAAATTTGATATTAATTTTTGGTGAAAATCTAGATGTAATAATTTAATTATAAATTTGATATTTGCTCAAAAAAATAATTTAATTATAAATTATAATTATATTAATTGTCATCGATTTTTCCATCACTAAGAGACAGAATTGTAAAGGAATTTCACATTCTTTATAATTAAATTAAGGTGGTTTATGAAAAAATTTAGGATGAAGACTGAAAGAGACTATAGGCTCCGTTTGGATTGAATTTATTTTGAACTTATGAAAAATAATTTATGCAAATAAATAAGTTTTTATGTTAATTTATGAGTTCTCACTAACGAAAAATTGTATCTTCATAAATTATTTTTTCATAAACCACTTTTACAAACTTATAAATAATATATAAAAGCTTATTTATTTACATAAGTCATTTTATATAATCTCTAAAATAAGCCGTTTTTCAATTTCTTTGACTATAACTTATAAAAATATGGTATCCATTTATTTGTACATGGCCTATAACAAATATGAACATGAGGCCTACAAGATGAGATGTGATTACTAAGTCTTACATATGATGCGCATCATTCTCAATATATCCATGTCACTTAAAACTCAATCTAATTATACAAAGACAAGTGGATTTTGCAAACTAGCTAGTGAAACAACACAATCATGTTCCAATATTTTTTTGGGGTGACAAAGCGCGTTTGGAACTTCTAAAACTAAAAGCCAGATCGAAAAATCACTAATATTTGTCCAGAGTGTACTTGCAATTAAGTTTCAAACATGATTACACATTCATTTTTAAGACTTGATATGATATTATGATTAGGTTAGTTTCTATCATTGTTCCATTTGTTGAGCAGACACATTAATTCACTAATTACCAACTTATACGTGGATGATGACTATACCATCAACTGAACCTTTGTAGAAGAGAATAAAATGGCCAAGGGTTTAAATTTAGGTTAAGTGTCTATGTATGTATTAAGTGTATGTTAATCATAGTGAATCTTCATTCAAAATTCTTTTTGTCGGAGCAAGATTATTGGTCCATAGTTTCTTTCCACAGATAATTCAGCGTGTGTAATTAATTGGTTTACAAGATACATTTAGTGAGTCAAATCACTTGCAAATCAGTCGTTAAAAGGTCAATTTAAATGTCATTAGGATATTATTAAAACCATTCTTTATAGAGTGATTCAATCATATAATTACTACTTTGATTGTTTGCCACATCTAATAAAACAATATACGGTAGATAAAAAAATCAAGGGATGAAACTCGTGTAGTTATTGAGTTTTATTTATTTTTTAAAAAGACTAATCTCGTTTCAGAGAACTTGAGTTCAATTTTGGATAAATTGATCTTTTATTATATTTTACTTGTCTTATGGTCGAAATCCGGATTAATAATACCCCTTTTTTTTTTTGAAATCAGAGGGTTAATACTAAAACAAATAAAAATAATGAGGGTTGGGGTGTGCTAATCCCAAATATTACTCATACATAAAAGTGTTAAAAATGACCGAGTTAGGATTAGTCAATCCTTATATAGTTCATTAAGATCGTGGATTTTGCGACCTAGTCTAGTCTAAAACACACCAACTTGAATGGATCAACTCCATAATTCTACCAAATAAGGTATATTTTGACTTTATAAAATTTGAACAAAATATATGTTCATGTTAGCCTGGCTAGCCAACTAGGCTAGGCCAAAATGGTCTAGCATTTATTTTTAATGTCTAAAATTTTGAAGCCTAATCTAACCTAAAACACTAGGTCACTACGATGATCAAATCAACGTGTATTTTTCAGAGTAATCGAGTCTAAAACACATCGACTCGGGTGTGGGTCAACTCTATAATTTCTACTCCCTTTGTCCCAATTTATAAACAAAAAACACAAATTCACATTTATTAAGAAAACAAAAACATAGTAGTTTGAGGTATAATTTTTTGTGTTTTTCTTAGAATAAGTTTCATGGAAAAATGTAAAAACAATTCTTATTGGTTAATGATTATGGAGAGCATAGAAAGGAGAACAAATTGAATGCAATTTGCATTTAATTTTACTTTGGAAAAGATGATTTTTTTGAAATAACATAAAAATTGGTCTTTTTTGCTTATATTTTGGGACAAAGAAAATGAGATTTTTTTGCTTATAATTTGGAACAGAGGGAGTATTAAATTTATTGGAAAGATAATCTATAACTTAATTTAGGGTCATCTTAACTTATGTAAGATGTCCACATTAGATCTTATATATTTTTTTTAAAAAAATTGTAAGAATCCTTTTTTTTAAGGAGAATCCTTTTTTTATATATTAGGAATTAATTACAAAAGAATAGAAAGCAAACGGACAACAAGTTGCACCACTAAACTTTTTTAGATGTCAAAACCAATCCTCGTAACTTTTAAATAATGTGGACTATATTGAATTGTAAAATTGAAATTGAAATGTGAGATTGGAAAATTGAAATCTAAAAAAGTTAAGATGGTGAATCTAAACTTTGAATATGATTCCAATCTCACATTTCAATTTCAATTTTCAACTTTCAACTTTCTAAAAAAGTTTAGATTCACCAACTTTCAACTGTCAAAGTTTAGATGTCTTTTTTAGATGTCAAAACCAATCCTCGTAACTTTTTTAGATGTCTTATGCATCTTCATATTGAAGGGCGGATGTTGAGCCATGGGAAGAAGATGTTGAGACATGACAGAGTGGCACTACTTTTGAGGCACTTAGGTGTGTCACTGGAGGAGGCAGAGAAAATTTGTGCTATAGAGTATGGTGAGTACATTAGTTATCCGAAGTTGAGGGAGTTATATACGAGGTACCTTGATAGGGCTAACAGATTGGCAGATCTAGAGGATCCAGGGGAGGCAGAGGAGCTGGAGAGGGTTAGGACATTTTGTCTGAAGTGTTATCTTTTATATCTTGTAGGATGCTTGTTGTTTGGTGATAGAAGCAACAAACACATCGAGTTGGTTTATCTGACGACCATGGAGGACGGCTACGCGGGGATGCGTAATTATTCCTTGGGAGGGATGACACTGGCATACCTGTACAGCGAGTTAGCTGAGGCCTGTTTTCCTGAAGACAGAGTTCTTGGGGGAAGCGTGACACTGCTCACTGTATGAAACTTATAAATGTGAACCTTAACTTTTATTTTTTTGTTATATTTTTCGTGCGAAATAATTTATAAATGTGATTTGTTTGGTTTGTGCAGGCATGGTTTTTGACGCATTTTCCTGACTTTTACAGTGTTGATCCAAACACCGACTATATTGAAAACTATTCGGTTGCAGCGAGGTGGAAGTTACAGAAGGGTCATGGAGAGGGGATGACGTATCGCTCATTGCTTGATCGTATTCAGTTTGATGACATACGCTGGAGGCCGTACAAAGAGCACAGGGAGATCTAGGGTTTTGAGGAGGTTTTCTGGTATTCAGGCTGGATTATATGCGGTGTTCGTAGGGTGTACTGTCACTTGCCCGAGAAGATTTTGCGGAAGTACGGATACATCCAAAGGGTCCCTAGACATCTGACGGATGTCGTAGAGCTGCGACCGCCTCAGATTGTGCAGTCATTCATTGACTTCAACACTTGAACGCTTAAGGAGCCCGACTGGGGTGAGCCAGTAGGAGAGCAGCCATGGCGTATGGCGGATGGCTATGTACTATGGTACACTAGTGTGTCTCACCCTCAGATTTTGCCAGCTCTTCCAGGAGATCTTCCCGAGGCCAGCAAATGAGGAGCAGATCATTGCACAACAGTGGGAGCGGTACGAGGTGAGAAGCTTGCCTGATACCTATGACATGGTTACTGGCGCTGTTGCCCATGCTGATGAGTATTTGGGTCATGAGGTGATGAGCATGACCCCTCAGCAATTGTATGCGGCCTTGCAAAATGTTAAGGAGCATATCGCGCCAATCATGACTATGAGGCGAGGCCAGAGGCCGAGGAGGAGGCAACAGTAGCATCAGCAGGACCATGAGTAGTAGTATTTTATGTTTAGGATAGATTTTTATGACTTGGTGTATATTTTCATGACATTTGTTCGTTCCGTTGTATTTTCGTGACATTTTTTAGTTTGTTTGTATTTTGATGATATATTATCGTATTTTAAATATAACGGCTGTTGGTAATTTTCATTTATTTGTCGCATCAATCTTCATAATTTATTAATGTTAATGTTGGTTCAAAGGTTGCTTAGTTTTTTATTCGGCATTGAAATAATATGCCTAAATCTTTTAAGAGGTTGTGTATCAGCAACAGCTTCTACCATTTCAGGGCTTCAGGACGCATCGGCAGTTAACTGCCGAGGTTTTCCTTGGCGCTTAACTGCTGAAGTTTTCCTCGGTAGTTAACTGCAGCCGGTTCTATTTTCCTCGGCACTTAACTACCGAGGGGTATTTTCGTCTTTTACATGTGTTTCTCAGCCAAACAACATGTGTATACAACAATTTTCAATTATAGGTATCATTATGTGTATAACTATTATTACTTTTTATTTGATGTAGATGTGTTGAATATTAATTTGTCATCTCCAAAAACAAATTATTATTAAAAGGATAATATATTTTGAGTTGGTGCAACAGATGAAAAAGTGTCAATGCAATCAAATATTGTACATGTGAAAAGGAGGTTCAATGCCCATCTTAGAATCCATAGAAACGCAGGCATATTAGCTCAAATTGAAAGATAAAAACGAGGGCTGAGACCTAAAAAAATTCAGAGGCTGAGTAAAAGGAAGCCACTAGTTTTGGCATGGGTTATTTGGTAGAGGATAATAGGTATGCTCTTTTTAGGGTCCGTTTGGTTCGAGAATTAGGAGAGGAGGGAAGGGGAAGGATTTTAACGGAGGGGAGGGGAGGTATTTTAATTAAAAACGTGTTTGGTTCGCAAAGGGAGGGGGAGGGATTTTAAAATTGTTTTACTGTTTTACCCTTAAACTTAATTAAATAAAAGAAACTACTTGATTTTACAATTTCAGAGACCAACCAATGACAAACACACATCTAAGCTGCTTATTTTATCTTAAACTGGCTCTTATATTTTCCACAACAAGACATGAACCGGTGAAGTAACATTAAAAAAAAGGATCAACAAGCAATAATAAGTTGAATTAAAATAAGATAATAATAATAATAAGGCCGTTGACATCAACAGTAGTAGTAGAAGTGGTTTTAGATGTAACAAATAAGAGTTATAGATAATATAACAATAAAAATTGTTAAAAAAAAATATAACAAAATAATAATAATAATTGTTATAAGAATGAGATAACATAATAATAATAAATAATAATAAAAGTTGTTACAAGGTTAATATTGGAATTTGAAATTAATTTAAGGATAATTATGACAATGCAATCAAATTTTAAAAAGATTTGCTCCCCTACCCTTCCCTCCCCTCCCCTTCTAAAAATTGAACTAAACATTTCAAATTAAAAATCTCTCCCCCCCCTCTCCATCCTTCCCCTCCAAAACTCTCGAATCAAACGGTCTCTTAAACAAAAGAGGAATTAAAAATTAGAAGTTGAACAAAGATAAAGTGTTTGAGTTGTTGATTACTATGAAGAAAAGGATGGTGATTGGTCGGTCACTTTATGTTCAACTTTGCTTTTTTGTTACATGCGGACAACGTGGAACTAAAAAGTGAGAATATTTTGGGATAAATGATGAATTTTAAGAAAATACTTCATGTAAAATTAGCAGGTGTATTCGTTATTGTTTTTATAATTAATATTAGTAATTTGTATTGGGATAAAAACCAATATTTAAAAGGAAAAAATTTAGGTACAATTCTTTAGGTGTTTTTCGTATAGTTCTTAACTAAATTCACCATGATTTTCTTAAATCCATAATTCTCTCAAAGTTTGTTATCTTCAAAAAGGTTGTATTTTTAGTTAAGAATCATAAGAAAAGCACCTAAGGAATTGTACCTAAGTTTTGTCCTATTTAAAATTATATACTGAGTTATGTTGGATAATGAAGGGAGTTTTTCCTTAACAAGGATCGCGAAGGGAGTATATGGTGATCACATTGGGCATTTGTGCAGCCATTAGGAGAGTTCAGGCATCACCTTTTTTGCCAAAATATTAAGGCATTTGGTATATTTGTTATCTCATGTATATAATGCTTAACTTCTTGCAAAATCAAGTGTGATTCCATCATTTATTTGAGATTATCCCTTTCAAGCTAAAGTTTGTTTTATCCACGTATATTTGCAGTTATTGACATTATAAGTAAGACTTTTGAAACAATGAGTTGACACCCTTCAATAAATCATCAACTCTCATGACTAGAGTTTGAAAATTATTACATTGAGCTTTTGACCAACTACGTAATTGAGTATAGCTATCAAATCTTCATCTAATATCTTAAGATATTAGATTTATTGAACATCTCACTGATATAATGCTTCATTCACTTTATCATACAACGTAAAACTTTTTACTCACACTTAATATATCAATAATTTAGTAATAGTTATAAATAATACACATTCATAACACAATCACATTTTCTTATTATACGTGAAGTATGCAATAAATCATTTATAAAAGGGGACAATGGGAGTATTGATATTTTTTATAAACAAAAAATGTGTAAATATGGAATATTTTTGAAAGACTTTCAGGAAGTATATATTTTAGAAAAATATTTTTCCAAAAAGCATTTTAAAATATATATGTTCATCAATTTGAATACAACTAAACATAATTTTGCACATTTCAAATGCTAATTTTACTGCCTATTGAATGCATTTTTTGAAGACTTTCTAATGAATATTGAAAACGAGTTTGAGGTAAGATCAGATGTAGAGCAGTATATAGATAGACCCACCCTTGATTGGGGCGGTGCAGAATGGTCTCCCAAAATGAATAGTTTGATCAACACAAACACGCATGAATGCCATTGGAGGATCCAGTGGATGTTAAGGACCCTACTCATGTCATGTGTCTCTCCAGTGTGCCTCCAAAATCTAAAGTCGAATGCTTTTTATTTTTTATTTTATTATTTTCTCAGCAAAAGTGTTTGATGAAGCCTTTAAAATGGAGTTTTTTTATAATATATTATCAACTTTTTATGTCTTCTTTATGATTAGAGGTGTTCATTTTTTTTTTGGAAAATAGAAGGATTTCAATTAAATTAATTAGTCTAAATAGTCTTATTTTGATGAGCAAGTCTAAAAAGTTTTATAAGACGTTTTTATCCATGGATATTTATCAACTCACATTTAAAGAGGAGATTTGAGTTCGAACTCATGTAACCACAAAAAATGTGTTGTCTAACAATCTTTGCATTGCTAGTTAAACAAAGTCTTATGAACAACTTATATGTAAATTTTATAAGTTGATTTTTAACACTAAATAAACTTTAAACATGCATAAGTTATGTTTTAAGTCCGTTTTTAACAGTAAATTGGCTTTAAACATGAGTCTGTAAGACAATAGAAATCCAAAACAAAAGGTTTCCCACTTACTATATCAGGACATTCTAAGATGCCCACAAAAACCGACAAAATATATGCTTAAATACATAATCGGCTTAAAGTGGATTTTCAACACTAGTGTTCTACAATCTGACGAAGCAAGTTTCGAATCTCAGGTAAGAGAAGTGTGTCCATATTTAGTGTACGATCATATCTCAAATAAAATTACCTCCTAAAATCTATAAAAATAATTGTATTTTAAAATCTTCACTTTTTTTTTGTGTTAACCCTCCAGTTTTTGGAGGAAGAAACCCTAATAATCTGGAGCTCAACCTAGAAGTAAATATAGTCTTATCAAAAAACGTTTCACCCAAAAATCTAACTCGTTTCTCCCAGGGCGATTCGTCGTTTGGTTAAAATCTTCACTTTTGTTTCTCATATGATGGAGTCATTGGAGTGTAACTGAAATGAAAAACACAAATGAACCCTAATTAATAATCTAAAAAGCACACACTGGGACAAAAAAAGACACACAAAAATCGCGGCTCGCATAATCGAAATATATATACCATAGTCCATATTTTAACGTTGCTAATACGAAAGAGGTGACACACGACACGAGTTCGTAATGCTTTGGTCATTCACACACAGTCACATGTTACAAAATTCAACATCAGTTAGATAGTGCTATATACTTTCTTAACTTCCCCCACTTCAATGACTTCAAATAACAAATCAGTAATTGGTCGATGGAGTAATACTTGTCCTACTACTTTAGTTGAAATAACATGCGTTTCAGAATCTTCATTTTCCTAATTAATAAATCCTAGAAAGAAAAATTGAACATTTTATCTGGTTGTATGGTTTACAAAACAAAGTGGAATTCCAAGTGTTAAGATGGAGAAAGTGAAGTTTAAATTTTATTATTTAAATTTTGATATCAAAACTCTCATTGCCATATATAGAATATTTAGAACTAAGGTCCACACGCATTAAAACTAGACTCTTGTGTGTGTCGTTATATACATTGATGAATTTTGAGTTTTGAAGGTTTGACAAAAAAAAAAAAATGAAATAATGGGTCCAAAAGCTATGGTAACAACTGGTTCAATTTTTCAAATACTTGCAAAGCCACATAAACAAAAAAACTAATAGAAAAATATGAGGTCAACATTTTAGAGAGTGCAATTTTTTTTTTAAAAATGAACAACTTTATTATCAATTTAAATCTATTTATGTATCTATATCATTCACTTTATTTGATGACAGTGATGAATGGGATGTACAAAAAGCTTTCTGCAAACATATATATGATTATCCTATGGCAATGTAACACCCATCCATTATACAGAAACATTATCTTCTGAATTCAAATTATGGCTTCTACATTGTTCTATAAGAAGTGCCAAGGTGTGCCATTTCGGGACATTGTGAGCAATAAAATTAAATAGGAGGCCAGACATTATGTTTTGGAGTATTCATCCATGACCAACTCCAATATAACAAATACATGTGTAGGTGCATAAAGATGCATAATCACTAAGGTCAAGACATTTTTATTTTGCTTTGCATTTTAGTCATTGATATGATTGATTATATTTGGTAGTTGATTGCTTTTACTAAAGTTTTGACACGTCAAATATTTTAAATCAGTTGCCAAGTAATAGACATGATGTACTTTCTAGGAAGACTATTGGCTGGTTTTGTTGCCAAAAAGGTAATTAAATAATTTGCTAAAGTGCTTCCTTTTTTTCCCAAGCATATCCAAATTACTTTCAACTTTTACATGTCTTGATTAATTAATTAATATATGCTCCACTCTCAAAGGTGATGCTTGTGTACGTTTTCTGTAATGTAACAAATTAAGATCCATTAGAAGTACCCATCCCTTGGAAATCAAGTTCACATGACGTAAGAACTTGATCATAATCAAATTTCAACCATTAAGGTCGGATCAAAAACTCATAATTTATTGTCAAACTCGATCAAATTCAATGAAACTACTATCGAGTTGGTTCGATTTAGGTTGGGTCAAAAAGTTATAATTTACATTAAAAAACCTACTTTGAACTTGATATGTTGATTTGACTTCGACCCAAACTATTTATATAAAAATAAATAAATAAATTAGTTTAACTAAACCATTCGGGTTGGGTTGACCTATACTCATAAAACCCCATAAGTTTGGATTCTAATTAATTGAATAGAATCTTTATACATATATTCAAGGAGTGTGAATTTTTAGTTTGTGGGAGACGAATGTAGTTCAATCATCTATAATACAGTACACTTTAAAAAATGAGCGAAGAGTCTTATACTTCAAGATAAGCCTTCAAGTTAATATTAGTTATATATGTGATCGTCGATGAGTTAGTCGGGTGTCGAAGATCTAATTACATCGAGTTTCTTGAACATAGTGAAAAACTATGTTTAGTAAGAATTGATCTTTATTAAAAGGGTTAAATATGTTTTTGATTCTTATAAATATGTCCACTTTTCGTTTTAGTCCTTCTAAAAAAAATTTCAACTTTTAGTCCTCTAAAAAAATTTCATCTTCACTTTTGGTCCCTCTTTTAAAATAAACTCATATGTAGAATTCATATTTTTAAATGAAATTATCAGAAAAATGTATAATATTATAAGGATCTCTCCCAAAAAAAATATAATTTTTTACCAAAACATGAATTAAATATGAATTTTTTATATTTTTTACGGTAAAAAATTCATATTTACATCATGTTTTGTTAAAAAAAATCTAATATTTTTAAGGAGTAATTTTTATACTTTTCTATATATTTTTGTACAATTTCATTAAAAAAAATACAAAAATTTACTTAAAAATAGGGATCAAAAGTAGCGACTGAAAATTTTAGAGGGACTAAAAAAATTTGGTATATTTAATGGGACCAAAAACATATTTAACTCTTATTAAAATAAATTTATTGAATCTCCGTGAGCTTAACTCAATTGGTAGGGATATTTGCATATTATATGCAGGGGACGGGGTTCGAACCCCGGCCACTGCTCTTCTCCACAATTAAATTATGTGAGCTCTAGCCATTAGACTACTTAACCAAAAAAATTGAAAAACTCTTTTAGAAAAAACAATAGTTATATCATAAGGATAAAAGAGTTTAGGAAGAGAGAATATTAACTAAACAATCTCATGGACCAAAACCACAGAGTATAATTCTAAATCCTTGAATGGAGAGGAACTATGAGAGTGGTGAGCTGAAAGCCTAAATCTTATTTATAAAAAGGATATAAAAAAAATACAAATATTTAATCATATTATACACTCATAATATAATATGATTACAATATAATTTCATTCAAAATATCCCTTAAGAAAATGTTCAAAATACTTTTGAATAAACCATAAATTGGTCTTTGTCTTTATAAGAGATTATCAAATTAGTTCATGATTCTATTAATATTTCAAACTAGTCCATGTATTTGTCAAAGGTATCTCAATTAGGTCACTCGGCATGGACAAAAACATAAAGACACAAACCTAATTGAAAAACTTTTGACAAAGACAATGATTAGTTTAAAATATTAATAGAGTTATGAACTAATTTAAGAGTGAATTCCAAAGGCAAAGATCAATTTGATGATTTACTCAAGTATTTTTTGTTAAATGTATTTTTATACCATACCAATTGTAATATGACTTTTTTTGGCAAGAATGTAGACAGAGCAAAATCTCAGGCCTAAAACTTGTTTCATTTTTTGGACTTTACTTTTTCCACGTTATCTTATCTTATTCCCGTGTATCCTATTTTTTTAGGAAAATACCTTTTGTTCGAATTATACAATCTGAAACAGATTGATAGGTATTTTCATATTATATATTCCAGAAGAAAAAGGAAAGCAAAATATAAATAAATTGTATCGTATTTGATATCAAAGGTCTATGCTGACCGTCATACAATTTCCGCATAAACTACAATGAAATTTCAGGGATTGTATGAACGGTCAGCAATGATCATGATATCATAAACACTCCTATATAACTAAAAAAAGTGAAGGAAAAACTAAGAAAGGATGAGAAATGGAGAATGAATGAATTTGTTGAAGCATGCAAGGCTATTTATAGTCATAAACCTATCCTAAATTGTAACTACAATCAAAGGAAACATTTACAATGCTCCAACCGATCAAAAATGCATTAAA
>Ga0315913_1008899_pt1 | contig 11829 bp, 9 predicted proteins | sample MpolsnodulesMG_FD_207736 | JGI IMG/M metagenome (GOLD analysis project Ga0315913, IMG submission 207736) | Medicago polymorpha root nodule microbial communities from Los Angeles, California, United States - small nodules | ecosystem: Host-associated > Plants > Roots > Nodule | place: USA... | reverse complement strand
TTTTTAAACTACCTCGCAAGTCCCACTTGCGGGATATAATAAAGACAAAAAGTTTAGGGTACCTCGCAAGTGCAAGTTGCGGGGTGCCAGTGTGTAAGAAAAAGTAGGGCATTTCTGCAATTTTTTTTAAAAGTAGGGTAGTTTTGGAATTTTGGGAAAAAAGAAGGGCATATACAAAAAAATTTCGCTCTCTTCCTCCATTGAACAAACTGCAACTCTCTCTCTCTCTCTCTCTCTCTCATGGAGCTATGGCTCTCTTCCTTCTTCTCTATCATCTCTCTTCCTTCATCGCTGCTAAACAGTTTCAGATTTGGATTTCTTCGGATTTATCGTTCAGATCCGGGTAAGGGATTTAGAAGGTAAGAACTAAGAATAGATTCACAACGGCGATTGGATTGGATGAGCATCTTTCCTTCACTTTATTATTATCATCATACTCTTGCTGGTGTTTGTCGTTTGAAATGAAGCTACGTAACGTAATTTTGGTAAAAACCAATAAAAAATTGTTTTTTTATGAAAATGATTTTTCTGGGTTTGTTGTTGTTGATGTTGCTGTAGAATGTGTTTTTGTTGATAGAGTTGTGGACGAAATTTTGCTGCAGAAGACGTTGTTTTTGTTGTTGTTGTTGAAATTGATGAAGAAACATTACAAAATCGATTTGCATGAATGAGACAATTTAACAATCTGGAGAGCAAAATGATATGGGTTCTATTTCATGAATTTTGTGTTTTTTTAATTAATTAATGATATGTTAGAAAATTACACATGTGGCCAAACGAAAAAATATATAAAAATACTAATAAAAATCCACGTAAGCGTCACGTAAGAGATTTTGCACAGTCATATGGGTTAGGGGTCTTCGGAAGAATCTTTATTTTACAAGGACGGAATCTATAAAAAAAATATTACAGGGGGCAAAACTAAAAGTGGCCTATATTACAGGGGGTAAAGCTCTATTAACCCATTTTTTTTAATTCTAATTCTATAGTTATGATTATATTTTAATTTTAATGACATGGATTTAACACCTCATTTGATTGACCATGTAAGTAATGTCACGTATGATCAAAATTGCATTTAAGCCTATTTTTAAAAATATAAAAGTCTCCTAATAACTCTTTATTTCATAAAAATAATTCTTAATTTAGAAATTAAGTGAACTATACTATGGCCCCGTTTGGTTCGAGCTTATTGAGTTTATGAAAAATAGCATATGTAAATAAATAAGCTTTTATTTTAATATATAAGTTTTCACTAACGAAAATTTTATCTTCATAAACTACCATAAAAACTTATAAATAATACATAAAAACTTATTTATTTGCATAAGCTGTTTTATATAAGCTTTAAAATAAGCTAATCCAAACGGGCCCTATAAACTTGTGGGTCCCATTTGTGGTCATGTTTAAACATAATAACCGTTTTTGTGATAACTTTTTGAATTCTGTTAACAAACTTATTATTCTCCTTTCTACCCTAAGGTTTAATAAATACATGAGTCTTCCATTCTAACTCAAAGTAAAGTTTGAAATAATATAATGCAAAACAATCATGTTTAGGCTCTTAGGTTATGCAGCACGAAACAAGAAAACTGCACCCTCTTCTTCTCTTGTTCCATTCGTTAACCGGTTAAAGCCTCGTTTTTCTTCCATCTCTTCCATCTAATAATTTTGATTGAAGGGATGTACATGGAGTGTTAACTCCGGTACTAGATCAAAAAAGTTTGATACAATTGAAATTTATTACAACTCCATTGAGAAGCTATATTTTTTTAAAAAAAAATTCCTCATACATAAATTTTACATTTTTAAAAACATGCAGAAATCAAGTTGTGTTGAATATTGGTATAGATAAAAAAAACTCAAAATATACAAATCAACTCACGTGAGAGTTGCTAAAAGAAAAAGTTGTTTCTTGAGAAATCAATTACATACGGAGAAACTAACACATTTATACCTATAAAGTATGTCGTAATTACAAAAAGTACAAGACTTATGTTTTGTAAAATAATAAGTTAGATACGATTGAAATTACTTACAACTCAATTGAAAAGCTATTACAACTCGATTGAGAAGCCATATATTTTTTTTTTTAAATTCCTCATACATAAGTTTTACTTTTTAAAAACATGGAGAAATCAAGCTGTGTTGACTGTTGGTAGAGATAAAAAAAGACTCAAAATATACAAATCAACTCACTTGAGAGTTGGTAAAAGAAAAGTTGTTTCTTGAGAAATCAATTACATATGGAGAAACTAACAAATTTATACTTATAAAAAATGTCGTAATTACAAAAAGTACAAAACTTATGTGCATTTTCTTATGTGTTTTTTTTGCTTATAAGAAAGTAAATGTGATTTCATTAGCGGATTTTACACACCATACAGATCACACACAATAATCAGTTTAAGATAATAAAATAAAATAAAATAAAAACGTTTAAATAATAATAACACTAAAAATTGAATAATTGACAAACCGACGACTTAAAAGTGGCAATAAAAATATAAGAGCATCTCCAAATGGAGTGCGAAAGAATTTTTCATAAACTTGATAAATCTGTGTCTTGATTTTTCATTCCATTAGAGGAAAATGTGACAAAGTGAGTATCATAAAAATTGTTAACACATCTTAAATAAAATAAGGTATTCTAGAATTTGATCAATTAATATTTGAATTTGAAACAATATTGAGTAAACATAAAAACTACATAAAAATTTGGATTGCTTTATAGTTGCATAATTATTTACAATTGGAGCAAAATTCATTTTTTGTTCGTAAAAAAAATCGTTTCCTTTTATTTATTATACATGTTTTTTTTTTTTTAAAAAAAAGTTAGATACAATTGAAATTTATTACAACTCGATTGAGAAGCTAATTTTATTTAAAAAAAAATTCTCATACATATGTTTTACGCTTTTAAAAACTTGAAGAAATCAAGTCGTGTTGAGTATTGGTAGAGATAAAAAAACTCAATATACAAATTAACACACTTGAGAGTTGCTAAAAGAAAAAGTTGTTTCTTGAGAATAGTTTATTAGTGATGGTTTGTAGAGCACAAAATATGTTTAGGATATTAGAATAACCATTTTTATTGGTTTCCAAATTTTAAATCTATTCAAACTAATAAATATTCAGTTCAAACTCTCATGTATTTGTCTCAAAAAGATAATCAAATTCTCATTCATACACATTTTTCTCATTCATTCTCAAAATGTGTATGAATGAGAAATAAAATCAAAGTGATTACATCAAACAATCACAATATTATCATGTGTTTCGTTTTCCATTTGACAATAATCTTTTGGTATCCTCCCTCACAAACTTTTTTTAAAACACTTTCTTCCAATCATAGAAATGCAGTTTCGTATTTTTGTAGTTAAGTGACCCTTGATTCGTATACAAAATTCACCTTAAAAAGACATAATTGCGAGAAAATTAGATTAAAGGAAAAATAATTTAAATCTTAAATTCGAAATTGAGAGAAGAGAAAAGTAATAACAATTTGAAGGGCAAATATCATACGTAGTCCTTTAAATTAGATGTTTATGATAAAATTATTATTTTTTGAACAAGCCAAAATAGAATAAATTAAGAAACCACATTCTACCCTACACTAGAAGTGCCGAGAAAGAACATCAAAAGTTAATTGCAAAGTCACCACAAAGAATATGTCTAAGGAATAGAAGGAGAAAAGCTACGTGGGGAGGCCCATGCACAATAGGGATTAAGCCACCAAACATGATAATCAAAGGCAAAAGTAAAATCCTTTGCCTTCAACGACCAATAAAATTGCAACTTAATTTTACCTAGCAATTAAGGTAGCTTAGCTTCTTTGTTGTCGAAAATTCTTCTATTCATTTCCTTCTGTATCATCCAAACACAAAACAACCAATTCATATGCATAAAAGATATAAAAGATCTATGAATTCCAAACACAAGACAACCACATAATCAATTTCTTTTTGTCAATGCAAATAATTGATTTAATCAGGGGCGGAACTAGTGTAAGGTATGCTGCCACACCATATTATAACCCAATTTTTTTTATACACATATCATAGGCAACGCTCGCAGAAAACAGAAGTGGAAAACATAATCGTGTTTCACCTTCTTCTCTCCTCTGAGAAACACAATCGCGACTCTTCTCTCTTCTCACAAACAAATCACAATCTCTTCTAACAAACAAACCCAGTCAATGAATCTCTCTTCCACTCTCAGCAACATCACTTTCTCTATTCCACTCCTTCTTCAAATCTAATATATCTCTCTCAGTTCTCACTCTAAGTCTAAGCCAAGGTAAGTTAAATAGTCAATTGATTCTCTACTTTCTCATTCATTCTACAATTGTTTTTTTAGGGTTTTAGAATTGAGTATTGGATTTTTTTTTAGGGTTTGAATTGGAGATTTTCTGTTGTTCTGCAATGGATGAATTTAACACAAAATTCTAACATTGAGTGACTTTGCATTGTTTATGAGATACTCTTTGCTTCTTGTTAAATCTGAGACTTTGATTTGATTTAATATATGTTTTGGTTCAACGGAAATAAAAAATAAAGGAGTAAATAATTGAGAATTGGTGTATGCTTTTTATTTTGATTCCAAGACTTAGCTCAAAAATGATTCATCAGAAAGTAGCACTATCAGTAGCAAAACGATTCATTCTACAGTGTTATATATTATTTTTAGTATAATTTGTATTATAGTTTCTTTAAAATTTTTGCCACGCTAATATGAGATTTCTGGATCCGTCCTTGGATTTAATTGCATATATAATGGGTTTTTTTTTACCGAACATATATAAAAGCTTTTTACTTTGTGCTTAAGGTAGCTTATATTTAATTGTTCAAAAAGGTAGCTTATATTTATTACTACAATATACTGCATAGTATTTCGATGTGTCTGCCCATGCTTTCGATATACCATAAAGAACACAATATATACACTTTTGTGAATGCTTTCACTTTCAATAAACTAACTAATTAATTGCATATGGCTGTCACGTGATTATCAGCTACATAAAAATTAAGATCATAAAGCTTACAAAATATAAAGAAATAGACTGTCCTAGTTGGATCATTAAAATTTTGCTCCAAAGCACAAATTAATCTTACTTTTGACAATGACAACATTTGTATAGACCAACATTAAAAAATGCTATAAAAAAATAACATTAAAATAAAACAACATCAAATATAAGTGGGTGGAGAATATATTCTGGACTGCTCTCTTTGCATACTTTGTTTCACTAACCACTAGATCAAATCTCTTCTTTTCACAAGCAAATTGACGTGTACCACTCATTGATAAAGTTTTGGAATTGCTTTAAATCCAAAAACAAGTTCAATTAAGCAATCACATAGTAACATACGAGATGGGTTTCAAAGCTTTACTTGTGTGTTCCTTTGTATTTTTCTATAGCTATGGTTTCTCAATGGCTCAAATGGTTCCTGCTGTTTATGTTTTTGGAGATTCACTTGTAGATGTTGGAAACAACAATTACTTGTCTCTTTCCATTGCCAAGGCAAATCATCGTCACTATGGTATTGATTTTCTTAATCACAAACCAACTGGGAGATTTAGCAACGGCAAAAATGCTGCTGATTTTATTGGTATGATTCAAAATTCAATTGATTCAACTAACTCTTCAAATATATACTACTATCATTTTCATATGTGTTGATTATTACATACATATGATATCTTTGATGATGGCAATTATGTTATCATTGAAATTCCAAAATCATCAAATCATATTTACTACTGGATATCTTTGATGATGGTAATCTTGTAACTTGATACTTAATGTACTCATTTTAAATTAAATAACATGTACAAGTATATGTTAGTAATCTCCAATAATATGTGTGTCAATCAGATATTATACTAGTTTTTTAATATTATCCTTTAAAAAAAAATAAAATCTGTGCGTCTATTGGATATATATTTCACGGGGTCAAAATAAGCCATATTTCTTTTTTTCAATTTTTTTCTTCAAATAAACTCATGTGATCGACTTTGATTTGGTGAACTGAGAGTGGAAAAACATACTTAATTACATGGGATTCAGAAATAGATAGAATTGCTCAACAAACTTGAGAAAACTTTAAAAACTTTATTTTCCTATTGCAAAAATATAAAAAGCTTTTTTCTTCTTCAATAAAACACGATATGACCAAAAGAAAAACAAGAGAAGAGATGGCAAAATTCTATAAGTACATGCATACATACATGTCAAGTTCATATCATACGTTAATGTCATTATTAACTTCTGATTAATTTAAGCCATTTAACAAAAAAATCTGATTATTTTATTGAGGTATGGACACTAGTAAATTATTGAGGCACTGACAATAGAGTTTCCAATTCATTCTATTTGTCTTTTTCTTATGTTAATCGGTTCTATTTGTCTCAAACGAAAATATATATGATTATATTCCAAAAAAAAAATGTATATGATTAATTTGTTGGGTGCAGGTGAGAAATTGGGTTTGGCAACTTCACCACCTTACCTCTCCTTAATATCAAAGGGTAACAAAAATGAAAATAATGTATCTTTCATAAATGGCGTTAGCTTTGCTTCCGCAGGTGCTGGAATTTTTGATGGTACAGATGAACGCTACGTAAGTCACCAACATTATATTCTTTTGAACGAAGATCCAACTCAAATTTCTCATAATTTTTTTCGACCGAATCTAATATCAATCTAATTTAGTCATGACAAATAATACTCTAAATAGTCTTTGACATTTTTAATTTAGATTGCGAGAAAATTATGAAGGACTAAATTAGATTTTTGATATTTTTTTCTTTTGTAGTAGCAAATTTCATTTTAATTTCCATATTTTTTGTACTTATATATAATATCAAAATAGAGGTGGGCCCATAAGTTAGGTTTGCAAGACAAAGTCAAAGATTGGTGTTTATCGTAGAGGATGTGGGCCCTTATAATAGTGACATGGATCACTTTACGCCAGCACAAAAAAATTGAAGAAAATAAAAAAATATTGGTGTGCGGTGAGCGTGGATCGAACACGCGACCTTCAGATCTTCAGTCTGACGCTCTCCCAACTGAGCTATCCCCGCTTAATGATAATTTTACAGTCTTAATTTATTTATTTGCAGAGACAATCGTTACCGTTGACAAAGCAAGTGAACTATTACATAACCGTGTATGAGGAACTAACAAGAGAAGTGGGAGCAAGTGCTTTACAGAAGCATCTCTCAAAATCAATTTTTGCTGTTGTGATTGGAAGCAATGATCTCTTTGGATATTTTGAGTCATCTGAACTTCGTAAGAAAAATACACCTCAGCAGTATGTTGATTCCATGCTTTACTCACTCAAGCTCCAACTACAGGTATGTCATAGTAACTCAACGTACATTATTAATTACTTACATTGTATAAGGACCAATTATACATAAATAGTGCATAAAAACTCTTAAATAAGGACCATTTATATTAGTTAGTAGTTAGTTGTTTTAATCGGTTTTTTAAGCCTTAATGTACTTACTAACTATGACATTCTTGATAGACCTCGTAGATGAGATAAAAGTGTAATTAAAATAATATTGGTTATGAAATAGTTTTTACATCAAGGAGTACATGTAAATTAAGACTTATACAACCAATTAGACCAACTAACTTTAACTAATCTAATTAATATGTAATGTAACTAACTTTTACATATTTAATTATATAGTTTTTCTTATGTCGTTAATTGTTATATGTAACACCAACACTTCAAATTAAAAATGGATTTGGTGTCCAACACATGTCGAAATTAGATACTTACATAATATTCAATTTTTTTCCTTTCATTTTTGAATTATTAGCAGTTTTGACAAATTAGAAGAATCAATGTTGTATTGGATGTCCATAAGTGTGTTTGTGTTGGAGATTCATAAATTTGTACTTATAGTAGATGACAAGGATGATCAACATGTACCAATCACAAAATAGTCAAACTTTAAATCCACTAAAGTGGTGCCACGCACATCATCTTTTAAATAGTGAATACAATACAACATTTCATCCAAGATTTAATATTCTAAGTAAGTTCCTATTCTATTATCTTTATTAAATTCATTCTCATCAAATATGAATTTTCAAGCAAGAAATAGGCTATAAGTGTACTCTATCAATGGGGTACATATGGTTGGACCATATTATTTACCAACCATTATTATATTCATTTATGCTTTGCTTAGAGGATACATTCTTATTTATGTTTTTAATTTTTGCAGCGATTATATGACAATGGTGGCCGTAAATTTGAGATTGCTGGTGTGGGGGCACTTGGATGTTGCCCTGTGTTCAGGCTCAAGAACCAAACGGAATGTGTTATAGAAACCAATTACTGGTCTGCTCAATATAACCAAGATCTTCAATCTATGTTGAAAGAATGGCAATCAGAGACTCGAGGCATAATCTACTCCTACTTTGACACTTATGCCGCCATGAAGGATCTCATTCAAAATCCAGCTTCCTACGGTATTACTATCGCTTAGTCTCCAATATCTTTCCGTGACACCGTGATTTTGTCGAAGTTATAAAGTGTAACTTTGACGAAAATCATGGTGATTCACCTGATATGGTTATCATCACATCCAATTCAAACATGCACTAATTTATAATTAGCTTAGACATAATCAATTCATTATGACATGGGACAAAATGTAATAATTGATCATACATGCTAGTTTTATTTAATTGTAATGTTTTGTGAAATTTGATGCTAAAATGAGTTTACGAATCCATTTCAGGATTTACAGATGTTGAAGCTGCTTGTTGTGGACTAGGAGAGCTAAATGCAAGGGCTCCTTGCCTGCCTGTGTCACATCTTTGTCCCAACAGACAAGACCACATTTTCTGGGATCAATTTCATCCTACGGAGGCAGCTTCGCGTATCTTTGTCGACAAAATTTTCGATGGTTCTTCAACTTACACTTCTCCTATTAATATGAGACAGCTAGTAGCAGCCTGAAGTTGGCGATAGAGGTGGAAATAGGTCACGCTAACTGACAAAGGCTTACACCCTAACCTACGTCAGGCCATTGGCAACCAATTTTTAACTTCAAATGGTATTTTTTTTGTACAACCAAAGGGAAATTGTAGACTCTTCGACAAACTGTAGTGTGTTTCTGACATTCATCTTCTCTGGCAAATACATTAGGATGATAAGGCAGTTCAAATGCTTTTATTGTAACTTTTGTTTTGCGATGTGAAAGAGTTAAAAAAATATCAAATTCCATCCCACAAGAGCAATCTTAAGCAACAAGTTTCTCAAGAAATTTAATGATTCCTCAAAATGGCATTACTTGCACAGAAAATAATCAAAGATTTTACCAAATGCCCTTATGTATCCCATGTCCTAGTGTCTGAGTTTCCGAAAGAGATTTTGTTTTTTGAAAAAATTCAATGGAGATTTATCTGGAGCATTTTCATTCTTTTTTCCTCTCTTCTTCAAAGGACCAGTACACTCATTGTCAATCTCCTCATCATCAAGAGTCTCCACACGGCTTGGAGCGTCCGAATTCATCTCTTGATCTTCAACATTCTCATGCACATTCCCCACATTTCGACAAGCGGTGATGAGAAATATTGAGCTTCAAAGTGATCCTCTTTCTCCTCCTCACCATCATTACCTGTAAAATTACCTTGTCACTAGTAATAATTGCATAAAAAAACAAAATTATAGTGAAATGATAACTAAGTACTTAATAAAAAATTATAAACTAATAGAAAACATTGCTATATGATTGTTCACCTGAACCATTCTTGGATACATTAATTTCATTATGTTCCTCCCCTTGCTCCTCCTCCAATATAGGCTGTGGAGACTTTACATCAACTGGTGGTGAATTTTCTGAAGGAAAAACAAATTATAATAAAATAACCGAGCAATGTCAGAAAATCATAGATAAATAGATAACTTTAACAAATAAGGAATTATCCTCTTAAAAAAAAACAAATAAGGAATTATAAATTAATAGAAATCGTTATACCAAAACAAGCTAGTTATTAAAAAAAAAAATCATTAAGCAAAACAACACATGGTCCATCAACACAAACCATGCACTTTAACATTATTAATTTAACTTCCTTAAAAAAAAACCTTATTAATTTAACTATCGTTTTTACCTACACCAGGCTGAGAGTGAGGAGCCTCTGATCTCATCTCTTGATCTTCAACATTCTCATGCACGGAAAATACTTAGATGACATTGTGGTTGGTGACATTGGCCAACCATATTTCTCCAAGTTGAATCATAGTTACCATAGTTGAAAATTTCATTTACTTCAGCTGTCAATCCTAAAGCCAATTAATGATTAAGTAACTATCAACTGAATCAAAGTGGTTCAATTGGTTTTTGTTTGTTATGCTTATATCAATTGATAACATCTATAGTTTCATATGAGTGTTTTCTGGTGGGAGAAACTCCAACTTCTCTCTAAACTTTCTTTCTCCTTCGCTCATTGAGGAGGGGTGGTTTTAGGTCATTTTTTGACTTAGAATCACCCCTCCACATCTTTTTTCCCTTTTCTTTCAATCTAAATAAGTGATTTTCACATATATTAAGTTTTTTCTATTGTGTTTTTTTTTGTGATTTCGTCGTCTAAGTGCGGCGTTGTGTTGTTCGTCGTCTTGTGCGACATTTGATTTCGCGTCTTATCGCGGTGTTCGTTTATTTTCTATTGAAAGATCGGCATCAGTCAATTACAAATTCAACCAATGATTTGGGCGTCAACGTTGAAGATCTGGAAGCATGTGAATTTCAATGACTTTAGTTTTATCATATTATTTGTAGGCATTTTGCCATTTTGTGCTATTAACTTGGGTGTTGTGAGTTTGTTCACAGGTTCACCCTTTACGTTTTTAGCGATGTTTGTATCTGATGTAATCTATCGATTTGAATGAATGAATATCGTTTTATTTTTGTAAAAAAAAAAAAAATCTATAGTTTGTATGTATGATATATCAATTGATAACATCTATAGTTTGTATGATAACATCAAGTTAATTATTTTTGTATGATAAACACCAATTAGAAACTACCAATTCTTTTAGCTTATATCAATTGATGTTATCAACATCCATAATTGACATGTTACAAATCATTGCTTCAATTAAACCACTATGATCGATATATAATAATAGTATACTAGACGATCGACCCGTGCTTACGCACGGGTCATATCGATAGTAATAATTGACAATGAAATATAAAATAATATGAGTGCAATGACATAGTTCATTCCAAAATGAAATAATATTGCGAATATAACATGATATAGTATTGAAATGACATAAGTCGTTTAACATAAAAAAAGTTTTATACTTTGCGAATACATTCAAAATGACCGTATGTCACATGTTCTTCCATTGGTTTGATTTTTGCATATGGTCATTATACATAAACCATATTATGAGGAAGTCTTTAGTTTTGGAATAGTCATCTGATCTGAGGATAAACGGTTTTGTAATACAATCAATTTACTTTTCTACACTCAAAGCAAAAATAAAAATAAAATTATCTAATTCTATAAGTGAATCTTGAAAACATAAGAAATTATAGACAAATTATATCTTACGATACATTTCACATTTTCACCTACAATCAAAGCAATGCATCAACAAACAATCAAAACAATGCATCAACAATACATTTAGAAAACCCAAAAATTTCCTTTTTGTGATTCCTTTCAAGTGATTCTGAAAACTAATAAGATTCTTAATTTGAAATCCCTAAATCAAAGAAAGGATGAATTGAAAATAAAAATAGCACCATATATATTTTTGTGAGATAATGAGAGAAAAAGGAACA
>Ga0315913_1008895_pt1 | contig 11832 bp, 7 predicted proteins | sample MpolsnodulesMG_FD_207736 | JGI IMG/M metagenome (GOLD analysis project Ga0315913, IMG submission 207736) | Medicago polymorpha root nodule microbial communities from Los Angeles, California, United States - small nodules | ecosystem: Host-associated > Plants > Roots > Nodule | place: USA... | reverse complement strand
TGACATTGTGGTTGGCCAATGTCACAATGTCACCCAAGTGCTACCCGTTTTAGACATGCAAGGGCAATCACCACTTTTGTTTTGTTTTTTTATTCTATATATATATATATATATATATATTCTATTATGGAAAATATATCTTTACATTAATTATACATATCACACAATTAATAAGAATTATGTTTGGATTGATAGAGTTTGGAAAAATTAATGTGGCACCGTGATATTTTATTAAAAAAATCTAAAGTTTCTTGTTATAGATTGGAAAAATTAATGTAGCACCGTGATATTATTAAAAAAATCTAAAGTTTCTTGTTTAATATTTTTTTGAAAGAAGTTTCTTGTTAATGCTCTATGCAGGCCTTTATTTTTTTTATTAGAGCCTGCCTAAGCCTTTATATTTATTCATTATTGAAATTATTTGGTACCCAAAATTAAATAAAATTATTGAAATTATTTACTTTAGCCATTAGCAATGCAACAACAATACTCTATTCACCTCTACAAAAAATCTCTTCAAAAAATAAAATGTAACAATACCCCACCCTTCCCAATATCATGGTGCACAATGAAAACAGATGTTCATATTATCTTTTGATTGATTGAAGTTATAAGAAAGTATTAACCTCAGTGTATCCTACCAAACAATATGCTTTTGATAAAACCTAACTTTTATAGCTGGAACTAAGGTTGTGTGAGAATCCAACCTGGTAAAAGGATTTCAGCTATAAAAACCTCAAGAACAAAAAAATGAAGAGGTTACAACATTCAAAGAGGAGAAGAATGTGACACTATATTACAGAAGTATAACTCTCCAGTACAAGTCAAATCAATGGGGAAGTCTATCCAATGGTTTCATTGCTGCAACCCCACCGTGTTCCTTTCTGGAATATTTTTCATAAGCCACAGTTAACTTTCCCTTCCCAGCAGCTTTATGGAATTTCAGTATCATATCAGCACAATCCCTGCAAATACTGCAGTTAGCATAAACAAAACTCACAATTTTGAAACTGAAAAAGATAAAATGGTAGAACAAGTGCCTGATCTGTGAAACTTCATAACGTGCATGCTTTTGAAGTAGTGGTGTCCATGATGGGGTTATTTGCAGTGTACAGCGCGCGACATAGAGAGCTGATGCGCATAGTAGTGAAGGCTTGAACGCTAAAGCTTCATATTCAACTAAGCATAGGTCAATGAGAAAGAATGCCATGTGTTCAAGCTGTGAAAATAAATTACAAACAAAAAATGTTAGAAATCAAACATACATGCATAAAAATCAAACATACATGCATAAAGAATCAATTAGAATGATCAATTTATTATCCAAAATAAACCGGTCCTCTGTCAATCAGTATGTCTGTAGAGTGTGCATGCTGAATTACATACCTTCATATCTGATTGTGCAGCCTTGAGAAACCTAACCATGAAAACGTAAGGAGTGGGAGCATTAAGACGGAACTTCAATTTTCTAAGAATAAGCTTTTCCTGAACAGAAAAAACCATTCCACGTATTAGTATTAGTTAGAATACAATAGTAAGAACCATGTTTGAACCTAATACAAGTGCAAATAAAAACAGAAAATTGAACAAAATTAGCAAGATTTTGGAATTTATCAACTGGATTTCCCAGTTGAACCGGACCAGTTGAAGATTAAAGATGGAAGAAGAAACAGAACATGATGTATCATTCAACAGTATTTCCTCTGATCAACAGTATCATTCAACAGTATTCAAGAGACTCTGACTCTCCCAAGTAACCCAACTCTTTCTGTCATAGGTTTCCTTATTCTGCTCCTTGTCTATTTCTCCAGTTGTAGATCCATTTCTATACTTTGCAATTTTCTTAAGGTTTTCATTATTTTGGTTGACTTAACTATGAATGATATTGAGATCATTCTCAAAATTTAAACATGACATGAGCTAGTAGAGTCCTATGAAATGCTTGTTATAAGAATTGCATACCATTCCAAGCATTTGATCTCTTGTATACGACTCAGCTGAGATGCTAATCAAATCCTTTACCTAGAAACAAATGAGACAAAATAAAAATTACAATCGTCGCAATGAATCACACCCTCTTCTTCAAAATAAATGTTTGAAATGACTTCTCACCCTTGGATGCCAAAAGTCCTCATACTTAGAAGCCAACAAAAGGGCTGTAAGACCAACTAACTGCATCTCACTCGTTTTTATATTCACTTGGGAAAGATATTGATCCAACAACGTCACTGTCAGATATAGTGTTTCGGGCATCAAATCATATTTGAAGTGTACCTGTAAAATCCAAGAAATAAGAAGAGAAAAAGACTAGTGATGTTGGATCTACAAAAGAAAATTATCAGCAAAAAAATGGATAAAGAGATCTATTAACATCGAGGGAAAAATACAGAACAATAAATAAAGAAAGGACAAGGACAAAAGACAATGCATATTAAGGATGAGGGAAATTAGTTATGTACCTCAATTAGCCAGTTGACCAATACTCCCCGCATATGAGGAGTAATCTCTGTCTGAATTGACATGTAATTTGATAGGGCTTGACTATGTGCCTGCGATTGGAAGTAATTTTTTAAAAAAACAAATATCAGTTCCAGTTAGAGAGCAAGGATAAAATATAATATAAATTTGTATATGGAAAACTAAAAGCTCGTGGTAGCATTATGATTATGACAATGAGGAAGCGCCAAAATCATCGATACCATGGCACAAGTAAGATTGCATCACACTTTCTGATAAGATAATTAAGTATCTAGTATCTAGTAATAACATATGAGATCAAAAGAGACAACAAAATAAAATGTGATTTATTCATGTTCACAATTTTGGGGCCCCAATATAGGATTCTTGGATAAAAACGTAGACATTGACTATATTGACTGCAAGATATGATTGGCATGTATTGTGCATATTAGTTATGATAATAACTGCTAGATTGGGATGACTTCCAGACATAACCCTCAAAAGAAGAGAGATCAAAAAAGCTAGCAAGTGTCAACCACTAAAAATGCAACAGTGCTAAAAAGGTCAAGTTTTTTATATAAAAGCAGATATATCTCAAGATTTAGATGTTTTTGATATAAAACTATTTACTAATTCTATAATTAGTGGAGCTATGAAATCCTACAGCAATTTTATAGGAAAATAAGAACAGAAGGACAAGCATGTTTTTGAACGAAGAAAGTTAATCAAAAAAACAAAAACAAAATGGATGTCTTCTGTGGTAAACAATTTCAAATTTCAATCTGTGTAAGTAAAATCAGAAGCTTGATCAATATTACCTCAGTAACCCAATAGTACTGATATATAGCATCGATGTATTCAGAAACTTCTAGATGATTACATTCATCGTCTATACTTGGTAGGTTATCCTGCTCCCTAACTTCACCGTTTTCCTTGAGAATCTGCAAATTAAGGCTTACTTTCATTTTTAAATTTCAGAAGATCTTAACAAAACGTGGTTTAATGCATTGAGCTTGATACCTTTGATTTTTCCATTAATGAAGTTGTATAAGATTTCCGACGGCTGGAACTTTTTCTTGGAATCAACTCTGATAAATCCGTTTTCAGAGTGCTCTCCCCATCGGATGGTCGATGTCTTTGATTTGCGTCATCAGAGATGACAACTGAATTATTCTCGGGAATCAACTCTGATAAATCTGTTTTCAGACTGCACTCCCCATCAGATGGTTGATGTCTTTGATTTGCATCATTGGAAAAGACCACTGAACTGTTATCAGAAAGAGAAGAAGAAACTTTTTCCTCATCCTTAGAGCCAATTGTACTATTTGGTTTTGATTTGTTCTGGCCTGATATGGATTTAGAATTTAGAGTCCTCTGAGATGTAGAAACCTTGATTGTGGTCTTAACAACAGGCTGCATACAAAAAGGCAAAAATCATTTTCCAACTTTACTCAATGCATTTGAAACGTACTCTTAAAAGTTAAGAAACAAAAATATAAATGTGGTGGAAATTATTCACTAATGGAATAAAAGCTTAAAACCACAAAATGAACCAGGAAACATATTGAGCATAACTTCTTTAACAAGCATGTCAACCAAACATTAGCTGCAAATTTTTCTGACAGGCACACAACACAATAGTTCACTCTTATTACTTATACGAGCATAGGAAATAAATTCCCAAATGTAATACAAAATAAGCATTGATATGAAAATAGCGTTTAAAATAAATAAACAAATGGAATGAAAATTCCATAGAACAATTGAAAAACCAATCAACCAAATAAATCAATCAGAGCGGGCAATAAACAAAGTACAGCCAACATACCTTGACAGACTTTCTTGAGGAGACTTGGTAAGCATTACTTGTAACCCTACACCCCAGATAAAATGACCAATTAATAACATCCTCTATATTAACAATTAGAAATTTTGATAAAATCATAGAGAAGAAGTAGCAGTTATCTTGTATAGCGAAGAGAAACAATAGTTACTGAAGAATACGAGCTGCTGCTATAAACAGAGATATCTAGTAGCTCCAAATTAAAACAAAAACAAAAAAATTGAGGGTTTTCTAATTCAAAATTTTGTTAAATATGAAAATATGTGCCCTCACCTAAGTCTGTATTTATGTATTCTGTAGTTTTCTGCCAGTGTATTGTGTATGTGTGCATCAGTCTTTGTATCTTTATGTATATGGTTCTAGCTCTCACTCAGAGTTAGTCTAAGTTAGTGCATTCTGTTACATTATTCGAGAAGAATCTGAGTTGAGTCCTCTCTCTCTTGTTTTAAGTTTTTCTTTTCTGGTGGAGTCTTCTTTTTTAGGGCTTGAACTGTATTAATGGCTAACTTAAATTCTAGGCTAACTTGCCATACTAAAAAACTTGCTACACTTCTCCAGTTTATTCTAGGCTAACTTAAATTCATGAGTTGTAGGTCATTGGTACCAATTATTACAGGCTAACTTGTTACACTCCTTCAGTTTTGCAACTTGAAGACCAATCAAACAGACAAAATGTACTAAAAGTATGCAATTACTATCAGAGGCGTAAACTAATAATATGAGCACTTATTAATTATCACATACATTTGAACAAAGCCATCACTAACTCGAGTCTTCCATAGATTACTCCTTGCATTAGTTAGTTGGGAACTAACTCTTCTTCCTGTTGTCAGCTTACCTGAAATCAGCAGTAAGTTATGTTCAATCAACATAGAATAGGTCAGCTCATTGACATTTTCATAGTTCTTATCAATATCATGGCTTCTTACTTGGAAGACCACTTTGGCCATTGGCTGTTTCAGAACTTCGAGCATTTTCCTAGAAGAAAGTAAAATGAGACACAAGAAAAGGAAAAGTATTTAAAAAAAACAATTAAATAAGAAAAAAGATCTGGCGATCCGAATAAGCACAACTTTGTGGAGGAAATGATATTGTATTGCTATTATTCACCACCAGGAAAGACAAATTACTAACAGAATTATGCTAACCTTTGGGTTATTCATCTCTACCCTGTTTACCCTCCTTGGAACTGGCAGAGACTTCCTTGAAGTGCTTGAAACAGACAAATAAACGTTCTGGTTTTAGTCGCATGTTGTTCATAAAGCTTACATAAATCAACATAATGAAATTCACAAACCTTGTAGTTGTAGGTAACATAGGTTTCCTTGCAAACCTAAAAGGAAAGAAAAAAAGTGTCGGGATAATTTCTAGAATAACATGATTGGAATAAAAAATAACAAACATAAATAGCTTAATATCCAATTAAATGTGAGATAAACAAGAGACGGGATCTCAAGTACCTATCCTTTGTGGCAACTGATTGACCTCCGTTTGAACTATTCTTCTGATCACCTAAAGAAGCCCTTAAACCTGTAACTGGCAGAGACTTCCTTGAAGTGCTGGAAGAAACATTTTAACGTTCTAGTTTTAGTCGCATGTTTGTCATAAAACTTACACAAACAAATCAACAAAATGAAATTCACAAAACCTTATAGTTGTAGGTAACATAGGCTTCCTTGCAAACCTAAAACGAAAAAAAATAAATAATGTGTCAGGATAATTTCTAGAATAACATACTTGGGATCATAAATAACAAACATAAATAATTTTTTTTTTTGAGGGAAAACATAAATAACTTAATATCCAATTAAATGTGAGATAAACAAGAGACGGGATCTCAAGTACCTATCCTTTGTGGCAACTGGTTGACCTCCATTTGATGAACTATTCTTCCGATCACCTAAAGAAACCCTTAAACCTGTGCCGACTAATTATTAGATGAAGGAAGAAGAACAGCTAAAACTGTTCAAGCATACAATAAAAGGTCTACAGGAAATTAGTCACCTCCATTGGGAGCATCTAATTGAACTCCACCATGACTAGTGCTTCTTAGCTCTCTGACCTGATTTGAGGGAAAAAAGTAATCAGTACTTCATGTATGTTACCCTTTGGAATATCACCGTCCCAACAAGAAAAATATGAATAGAATTTCCATGGTTAATCTTTCTGAATGTAGAAAATGGTTAATGGTTCAAAGGGTTGAAAAGACAGTAGGTATGAAGTTAGTAGCCAGCTGATCCAGCTATCATATGGATTGACTGCCTAAAACCATTGAATCTACCAGCAACTACCTCCGGAAGCTTATCTTCTATACATATGACTCAAGGTAGTGCAATTTATTAAGTCTTTGCACAGTACATTTATTTACTAAAGAAAGTCCAATACTCCAGTCAGCTACAATAATAAGGATAGCTACCAAAAAATCCTAGTCAGCCACATCTACATTCTCTTGACATTGTTGCTAAATCTGGAGATCCATTTCATAGCTACTACTTCATTAAATTTAAAATAATATGCCAGGTAACACTAGAACCTATCCCCAAAGAAAACATGAGCTGGGAAGGGCAATTGAGAAAAGAAAGGAAAAAAAACATAGATAAATGTTTACAGCAATAACAAACAAACAACAACAACCAAGCCTTATCCCACTAATTAGGGTTGGCTACATGGAACGTTCTATCATAAACCATATTTTGGTCCAACTCATTAATCTAAAAGGGAACGGTCAACCAATTGAGCTAGACGAACATTTTTGTTTACCGCAATAACAAATAGATCAAAACCTTATCTTCCCAATAAACAAGATGATTGATTTCATAGGAATTTTTCACATTTATGTTTGTACTATTAACATTCTTAGAAGTGATTTTGTAGATTATATAGCCACGAACATGATTCCATAATTGGGGCATCAAGAACATTAATTAATTAATTAGTACAAGTAAAGGGAGTGTTCCTTTAGCCGAACAACTGATTTGAGTGAACAAAAGCAAAACACAGGCTTAGCAGGATATTGGAAGAGTGTGACTTTCCATACCGTGAGGGATTTTCTCAAAGGGATGCCCACTGTTTTAGTAGTTGAACCTGCTGAAACCCTGGTAAGGCACATAAAACAATAAATAAATAATAGGCATTCAGTTAAGGAAGAATGCATTAGAAGAAATGCTAACGAAGTTATTTAGGTTGCGATTAGATATTCCGGTGAACTGTAAGAATCACCAAGATAAAGGCCCCAGGAAAGAATGTCAAGTAAATCCCAACAGTAACTAGCAAAAAATTTACTTAAACAAGCTTCCCCTCCTAACCTTCTATTGACCCACAATAAAGAAGGTTCTTACTTAATTTTGGAGATATTACGCTTAGCAGCTGTCGTAGAGCTTCCTTGAGCATTGGTAACATCAGCCAATGCCTTTCTCGCGTTCATATTTCCTACCAAAAGTCAAAATAAGTGAAAATGATGAATGTGCTTTGTAACATGTTTGTCAAAGTTTTAACGCAAAATAAGTGCAGTTAAAAAATTTACCAGAAGCTCCATATGTTCTGTTACTTTTCTCCATGCTTTTGAAGTCACCCTTCATCATTAGGTCGCAAAATAATTATACATGCAGTAAGCAATGGCATGCTCAAGGATACAACATATATAGACACTTTCCAAGTATTTCCAGATATTGTGAGTATTCAGAAAGTATTAGAAATTTAGAATGTATATTACCTTTGGATTAGTCGCAGTATTCGATATAACTCCTTTGTTAGCTGCCACAGCACTCTTTCTACATGAATTGCAAAATGAGAAGAGAGAGGAAATAGGTCAGTTTGTTGTTCTATTGTACCCAAGAAACTACACCTAAAGAAAATACATGACACTGCTGTTTTGTATGTGATCATGGTTTCTAAAAATCAATTCTGCACATTGAAATACAATAATACACACATACAAAACTAGAAAGCTACTCTGATACTATAGTAGCACTCTTTCTACATAAATTACAATATGAGAAGAGAGAAAAAAAAAATAGTTCAACATGTTGTTTATGGCAGTCATGAAACATCTGACACTGTTGTATTGTATGTTATCATAGTGTCTACACATCGAAATACAATACACACACATATAAATCAAGGCATCAGCTTTGGACCTTAAACGATACAATGTTGGGACTAAAGAGCACCATTGTTCAATTAAAACCACGAGTCTAAACAAATAACAACAATAATAAAAGCAAATAAAACTGACAAAGCCACGAAACTAAATTCGGTTCCACTACAACAGAACAACTAAAGAGCACCATTGTACATGTAATATCTTAAAAAACAATGCACATGTAGCCTTTCTTCACCATTACATGCAATCAATCAGATATCAAAACTATCCTCTCTTTTTTTCAAAATTTCTTCGGAATAGGTATCATATCATACCTTGAAGCTGCACCAACTTCTTTCGCAGATGTCCTAAAGAAAGAATTGGAATTAGTTCTAAACAATTCATACCCAATTACATATAAAAGAAGAGAAATAAAAAACACGTACATGGTAGACCCATCACCAACTTGAATCCGGTCATTTTCCGAAAAAACCTTGAAATTCTTACCACCACCCACTGTTCCATATAAATCAAAACAATATAAAAAATTCAATTAAATCAAAGTAATAATCAATCCAGTGAATAACACTTCAAATTCACAAAAAATAAAAAATCATACCAGTTGGACGCGATTCAGAGGGTCGTGTTGAGCCCAATCTGGATTTTACCTGAAACATGCAAGAACGAAACAAGAACATCAGAAAAAATTATGAGGAAAAGGAAAAGGTTGAGTATGCGAAATTTGAAAATGAAAGGAAATTAGGGTTGAAAATTACCTTGAGAGTAACCATTGAGGTTCGGAAGAGAAACACGATGGATGATGATGCAGTTCGCAGAGAACGAACGAATGAAAATTACTTTACCGTTGGAATCTCTCTCTCAAATTTGAATCTCAAATCAATAACACCGCCTTTTGTGCCTTTACAAACATTTTGAATTCACCTCAATTTACGTTAATACCCCGACTCAAGTCTAGGGACTTTTCTTCTCTCTTTTTTTGTTGAAAAAGGGATAGGGATACTCTCCGTTTGCTTTTCCACTATAGTATATATTCCGTTCGGTTATAATCTCAATCATTAAATTACTTTTCAATAACTCTATAAGTGAAGTCAAATGAATCAATGTGTGAGATTTCACTGGGCTCTCTATTTACTGTATAGGATATGATTCTGAGAAAGAATTTCGACAAGTTCATGATTTATTTTTTTTAATAAACGAAATGATAATAGTCACTTGAGAATTTATACATAAAGTGGAAGAATCAGAGTTCAACATTCGATCACAACGTTCGGACTAACAATTTTGATATTTTTATTTGATGAATTAAGACTTATGGACAAGACTTTTTTTAATTCCTGAGAAAACATTTTTTTTTTGTTTTTATTATGTTAATATTTGATGAGTTTGATGGACATATCAAATAAGTGTTTTCATGTCACATTATTAATTTTAACTATTCATATAAGAGTGGATGATACGACGAAATAATGGATTTTGATAGATTTTAGTGTAGAATAAGGACGTTCAAAGGTCGAGTTAGATTTGTTTGGGTTAGATCTAAAATTCGTATCTTTTAAATCAAACTCCAACCAACCCAACTCTATCCAAGCATGTTCGTTTTAGTCAAGTCATTATCGCCTCTATATTTTGGAACAGGACGTAACTGTGTTAAATTTAGGTATTGTGTCGTTTTCTTTAAAGGGTCGTTTCATTATTGATATTGTGTTTCTATTCAACTGTCGTTTTGATCTTTTAAGAGTATAATTTGTCAATTATACAATTTTTCAATAAAATTAACTAATGATATGTATTTGAATAATTTAATGTTTATTTAATAAAGTTTGTTATTTTAAAAACAAAACTTTGTTGGTTTGTTAATGATGTTTCAGCACCAGTATTTAAATCTGACAAAGGAATAATATTAACACTCAAATCTATGTCACACAATGTGAATTTAGTGTTGGCCGGAGTCATAGTTGAAGTTCAAATTTTGATTAAAGAAGTTGGAGAAAAATTGAAGAACGTAGTTATATTTTGATTAATGTGAAGTTAAAAACATTATTTTGCTTTACGATTATTAAAAAAATAGTTTGTTATGGATGAGAGATACAGTGTGAAAAAAAGGAGTTTATTGGAGGGAGTGAAAGAGAGTATAGCAATGGTTTGTTAAAGAAATATATGAAATCAAATTTATTGAGAAGAGAGAATGTGTGTTTAAAAAAATAAGAATTTATTGGTGGATTAAAATGGTGATAATAAGAAAAATCATTACAAATATCCACTTCCTTAATTTGAGTGTACTATTTTAAAACGGCAGTTTAAAAATGCGAATGAAGTATTTAGTATGAAAGATTATGTGTTCAAAAATCATATTCTTTCATATGGATATTGGACTTATTCGTTACTCAGTATATTCTGGGATCAAAAATTATAAATATTGGGTTACACAAGGGTAACACAATCTATGTCTTGTGTTCGATAATAAATATAAGGGAAAAGATGTAATTAGACATATACTCGTTATCGTGAAAAAAGCTTCGTAAGATCACATGACATTCTCGTCACTTCGGTAGCAACAATATGTTGTTAAATGCTTATCATTGTTTATAATATTAATATATGATATAATATTATTATCAAACATAACGAGAAGCCATATGGTCACACATGTGACATATAAATGAGAGAATAAATAAGACTTATTTAGAAATTAATAAGGAAGGACTTATTGGTAATTAAATTAATAAATATGATTTATTAATTAAATTACAAAATGTAGTATGTAAGGTACGTTGCATTTCAAGTGGAACGTTTTACACCATAGACTATGGTGCACGCAATTGAATCTATAAATAGAACTTATTTGTGCAGAGTTCAATTACCACTTTACAAAACCTTAAACTGCAAACCATAGTTCCTCTGAACCTCTGATCACTTGGCTAGCATCGGGAACCAGAGGAGATGTATTCGTGTGGACAGTGGAGGCATTGCGTTGATTTGCTTGTAATCAAAACTGTTTCTGTATTTCAAGAGGTTACGGCATTTTCAACGACTCTTGTCAAATTCGTAATGATCCAAGAAAAGAAAAAAAAATTTTAAATTTCTAGAGCCTATTGTAATCATGATTTCCCTTTGCATGCATGATCCAATTGATTCATTAAAAAAAAAGATAAAATTGCCAATACTAAACAAATTAATAAGGTATTTTGTGGATCACCTATGATGTTTGTGCACCTTAACAATAAACGTAAAAGTTAACATAATATAGAGGTACGGTATGGAACCAAATCATAACGAAAATTAATCCAGTATAAAACCTCATAAATAATTAAGGAGCGAATATCTAAAAAATAATTAAGGCCTGAATATCTAATTTAACCAATTTTTCTATAAATAAGTCACTCATTGTATAATCTTTAAAATAAATACAAAATTACGTTTTTAGTCC
>Ga0315913_1008894_pt1 | contig 11833 bp, 6 predicted proteins | sample MpolsnodulesMG_FD_207736 | JGI IMG/M metagenome (GOLD analysis project Ga0315913, IMG submission 207736) | Medicago polymorpha root nodule microbial communities from Los Angeles, California, United States - small nodules | ecosystem: Host-associated > Plants > Roots > Nodule | place: USA... | reverse complement strand
ATGAAGACACGTCATCAAAATCAGACACATCATCACTAAAACACATGAGGGGCCTTCAAATCAGAAAGGGGGAAAATGATGGGGTGCAAAATCGCTCGTTTAAAAACATGGGGTGCAAAATCGCACAGTTGGCAAAAGATAGGGGTGAAAAGTGCAATTAAGCCATAGATGTTTTATAGGGTGGGTTTTAGCATGAGGCAATGTAAAAATTTCTCCATCTTAGATCAATTTTGTCTTATCTATTATTTACCCGTGGTACCTGTTTTGCTATATTCCAATTCATGCTATGAGTTAAAAACATGACCCATATTGTTTTCCTTATCCCTTTATGGGTGATTTTTTTATATTTTTTTACCCTTCCGTGTTTTCCTTAATGCCATTACAATAAAATTTTAATGCTCTTGTCAAAAAAAATAAATTAATGCCACTAATCAAAGTTGGACTATAGTTTTTTTTAACGTAAATGTATTTATTTTTTATAGATAAAAGAAATGACGATAAAAGAGTCGGGGTTAGAACCCTTTACAACGTTCGATCTAACAATTTTAAAAAACTTATCAGTTGAACTAAAACTTATGGATAACATAAATATACAATCATGGTTTATCGCAATAAGCCACAAACAGTTATACGTATGAGATTAATTGAAATCTAAATTTCTTAAAAATTATTTATACAATGTTAGCACTTAGCACAATAACAAAAACATATAGATGAGTACGGAGTGTCCGTCAACCGGAAATATGTATATACAATAAAAAAAGTTGAGTTTTTTTTTGTGAAAGTAAAAAATAATATTAAAATCTGGTTTCGGAAAAGAAATAACATAGTTCATTTTTTTTTGAGAAATATAAATTATAACACAGCCTTTTATTCGTTCCAAATATATCAATATATAAAAGTTAGGTGACTTGGTACAGTTTAAAAAAAAAATTAATATTTTATTATTAAAATTCATCCAAGTTTCAGGTAAAGTTTTAGAACAATCCTATCCATTGATATTTGTTAATATTAAATCAAAGGCTCATGTTAAATTGACCTAAGATGGGGAAAGATCACAATTTCCCCATGCTAAACATCACCATTTTATAGTTCATTGTCGTGTCAATCGTCAATTCTTAGTTCCTGAGATTCAAATTCCCAAGAACCTATTGACGGTCGAAGAGCAATTTTTCATCTTCAAAATCTCAATCAAATCTTCCGCTTGTGGAGATTTGTTGAAAAACCATTTGAGCCTCTTATTCTGGATGTGTTATGTGTGCTTTTATTTTCAAATATTATGTGCACGAGCCTTTTAATTCAAACGAGATTTGTTGCTATTGATTCTATGATCTCTACATGTGTGATCGAATAGTTAACATAATCCGCTGACATTTGTATGGGTCACATACTAAAGGCTAAATCTTGCGGGTAGACACATTTTATTTTAAGAGGCATAGAAATGACTTTTTTGCTTCTTTTTACAAAAGAAATGAGTTATTGTCCTTTTGACCTTATCTCAGTTGGTATAGATAGTACATAATATATGAAAGTTCGGGGTTCAAATCCCAAAAAAAAAAAAAGTTATTGACTTGAAAAAAAACTAATATCGAGATATTGGATTAATTAATATGTAGAGTATTAAGGGGTTGAACTGAACAAATGAAAACTACGTGATGGTAATCCAAACAATAAAGAAACATGAAATATATCTTGCCAAAGATTTAGGAGGGTGATGCAAAATCATATTTCTGGACTGTAATTAAATATTCAAATCTCAATCAGGCTATGCTTTCATTGTCAGATCGTTGACTAGGATCTCGTGTGATAACATAAAATCATAAAAATGAAAGCCTGAAAAGGAGATATGATTTGTATTTTAATCAACACTTATCCTCTTTATTTTTCGTCAAATAAACTTCTCCTCTTTATTTATTTTTTTGGGTGAAGTTATATCTTTTATTTATGGCTTTTACTTTTTCATCTTATTTACTTCTCCCGCACCCTATAATTTTTACAAAAATGTCCATTGAATTTTGGGTTATAAAATCCGAAAACATCCAAACTATATTTGGATTTTATAATCCGAAATATGCTTATATATAATCAGTAATCAGAATCTCTCACATTGCAATTTTGAATTTTGCTTTTAAAAACAACAAAAATACAAAGTAAAAAAATGATAAAAATATGTAAAATAAAAACATAAAACTACCACCAAAAAATCTAAAAAACAAATAAAACTAATGTAATTATTTTTCAATTTTTACGAGGATATGAAAAATAAAATAAAAAATGAAAAATGGGTCAAAACGATGAAATTTTGAATTTTGTGGGAGGAGTCTCGAAAGAAGTCTCTTCTAAGGGAGTCCATGATCCTTGATATTTTTCTAATTTTCTAGAAGTTTCGGAGCAATATGATCAAGTAGTCCGAAAACCGGAGTTTTGACTAGAAACAACCAACAATGACCTAAAACTAAAAGAGTTAAAAAGATTAATATGATAATTAAATTGCTTATCCATATTACAAACAGACTCGTAATTTATGCTGATACAGTTCGGATTATATAATCCGAAATGTTTTTCTCCTGAAAAATGATGTTTAGGGGGTGTTCAGATTCTATAATCCGAAAAAAGAAAGGAACACGCCCCATTTTTTCTCCCTTTTTATAAGACTTCTTTGCTATTTTCAACTACATTAATTATTTCTTTATATACGTGCTCCTATTTATTATACATATTTTTCTCCAATCAACAATAAATAGCATATGAAAAATATAAACCAACTCTCTCTCTTAAAATGTGTTTGAAACTAGTGATAGAGGAAGGAAAGATGCTATGAAGGATGAAAAGTTTATGGGGAATTGGGCTTCCATAGTTTGGATCTCCAAAGAAAGGGTGAGGAATGATCAATTTTGGTGGGCCCTACAACATGAAAGCTTTTTGTCCAAAGTTGAGAAGAAAGCTGGAAGATTGTTCAGTTTTTTCAAATGAACATTTTTACCCTTGCTTTGGTTGACGTGCGTGAGTTATTTTCCAGTTTTGCTTGCAATAGTGGTTATACATACCAAATGCATCTCGATTTGTAACAAATATTTAATAAGAATGATGCATCAATAATTTAATTAATAAATAAATTCTATAATAATATTTTATTTTAAAATATTATATAAATATATACATATATTAATAATATAAACATATATTTTTACATTGATAATATTTTATTCTAATGTAAGGATATTTATGTCATTTACGAAATACATCACTTTCTTTCCTTTTACATTCCATTCACTTTCACTTCTACCAAACAATCAAAAAACATCACACTTTCCTCTCACTTTCTATCAACATTCATTCCTTCAACAATCTTTCCTTTTACTATCTTTCCTCACACTTTCTTTTCCAATCCAAACACACCCTTAAGGATAAAATTGTAAAAACAATAGTGATTACAAACAACTTTAATACAAATATCCACTTTTTTAATTTCCGTAATTTTAACAAAAGGGTCTTATATATAGGGACGGAGGTAGTATAACGTCACAATTTATTTTTTAATAATAATAATAATAATAATAATAATAATATAGATTAGTCTTAGTAAACTTAATTTAGTTGGTAATGACATTATATAATATATTGAGATCATAAGTTGAAAGTTCACATTCTTATGTCATTGATAAATGATTTGTTGGGCAATACTCAATACCGTTACCACAAAAAATATAGATTCCAAAATCAATACTGTAATTTAGCAATCGTTTCTTTCAAATATCAGGTTCCATTTTCTAATCAACAACGTGTAAATCTATAGGACATACACAAATACATACTTCACAAGCAATGCATTTATCAAATTCAAAATGGATTCGACCGTGGAAACGTTATGATGTGATTAATTTTCATAAGAATATTGAATAGTTACAAGTAAATGATTTGTGTGAGATAAGATAATCATGAAACTTTGACCAATGTACCTTGCAGCTTGGACTGTTTGTTAACCATAATTCATGAACCAAGTTACCACAAGAGTTCGAACATCAGACTCCTCACGAGGTTTGATCTCACCTAGGCTATTGAGCAATATATATTTCATATAACTAAGGTTTATTAGTTATTAAAGAAATAAAAAAAGTTGCAAATGATTTATGGATGCATCTAACAGGGACATCTAAAAAGGTTTTAAACGTGAGCTTTTGTATTTTTAGTAGTTTTAATAAAATAGTGCATCTCCTTCCTCCAAATAAAATAGCGCATCTCTTTTTTTATCATCGTAAAATTTATTTTGTACTAATATAACTATGGTCCTATTTTTGAGTTGTTTATGCAACATTCTAATTTAGAGCATCCATAATGAAAAAATATATTTTTATTTTAAATACTTAAATGAGTCTTATTAATACACATCACTTATTTGTAATTTTTAAAATAATAATACGCACTCAATCCAACCAATGCAACACATCAATCCATTTTGAATTTTCAAATATTAAAAAAAGTGGATCCTACGAAAGAGAGAGCATTTCACAAAACACCTCTCCCAAGTATATATATTTTTTGCTTCACAATGTGAGTACTTGTTAGATATCAACTCTTATCGAACAATACCCTACCTTGTCTAATCTCATTTGTTCTAATACCAACCTTCATCTTTTGATCCTTCGATTGGTATTTGAAATATAACTTAAAAATGATGAGATTAGATTAGAAAACAAATTTAAATAAAACAAAGTTCTAGACTTGGCTTGAATATGATTTAGTCATTAGACTCATCCAACATTCCCAAGACTTAGAATGTCTACTCACTCATGTTCATTGTAGACAAAAAGTAGTAATTAAAAGACATAGAATAATAATGCATAAAAGTAAATGGCTGAATGATAAAGTGCAGAATTGTAAAGAGCACGAAATAAAAGTGCAAGAAGGTAAAGTGCAGAAAAATAAAAACAATATAAACTTATAGCAAAAGTAACTATATAATTCAATAATATGCAAGTTTCTAATGATCCAAGATGATTACAAGTCTGACAGAGGACCTATTTATAGCCTGAAACCTAAAAAACAAGGCACTACACTCGTTTGTACAAGCTTTAAAACAAAGGAAATCAAAGGGTTTTGTAACAGCTCCAGTTGACAGCAAAAATGCACGGTCTAGGCTTCAGACCGTGCACTTTTCAACTTATGTACCTAGGGAACGCACGGCCCCCATCTAAAGCAACACGACAAAATGCACGGTCGTGCATAAAACGCACGGCCCGTGTGTAACTTTCTGCCATTTTGCTTCTTGATGCGCACAGTTTGGCCAATTTGAACGCTAAAATGCACAATCCTGTGTAGAAAACACACAGACCGTGCTCCTCCTCCTGCCTTGCTCCTATTCTTCATGCATTTTTTTATTTATCTTTTCTTGCCCAAACTTCAACCGAACTATCTTGCTTCTTTGATAATCAACCTGAAATGAAAACCATAACTTTTGTAGTAAAATAGCTCAAGAAATACGACTAAAACTAACGAAAACTTATTGAATTAAAATACCAAAAACAATAAAAACCACGGCTTATCAGCACCCCCAAGCACCACAATCTACACTCAATAGTATGTTCTCTATCCAGTGGATCTGGTTGTGGTCAATAACTTATGACCATTTTAGACGAAAATTCATAGTCACTCATGTCGATAGTAACACCATCTTTAAATAAAAGCCTTTTATATGTTAAAATCTTGAGGACTTCATCTTTATATTTAATTTCAAATTTGCCAAAAGTTCATTTCTCTCCATTTGCTATCACATCATTTGTGACTTGCTCGCAAGGTATCCACAAATATTCGTTTGAGCATTAACTACAATATACAACTTAATCATTGTTTTAAAGAAAAGTCAACATGATGTTATATGATGCGAATTAAGCAAAGTGAATTTTTTCGACCAATTTGAAATTAAATACAAAGTTGGGCACCCTCAATTTTTTTTAACATATATAAAGCTCTTATTTGGAGTCGATGTTACTATCCACACCAGTGTCTATGAATATTCTGTCTGAAATGGTCATAATTAACTTCTTCACCGCTGTAGATCCACCAGATGCAAAACACAATGATAGTTACTTATACTACTGTCTCATATTATTATTATTATTATTATTATTATTCTTATTATTATTATTATTATTATTATTATTATTATTATTATTATTATTATTTTCTTTTACTCTAAATAAAAAATAAATAATACGACACAATTATATTGTTATATAGTAAAATTATAATATTATTTTCACCAATAAAAAAATTTTAAAAATCATAATAATTCACATATATTCACTCGTAGATCGGTTGAGAAAGATGTTTGAATATAAGAGTTGCTATTTGAATTTCCACAAAGTTATAAGAGTTTCAAATAGCAATATATATTTCACTTATAAGAAATTAAAATAACTTCAAGCAATAAAAATATTCATAAACAGTTGCGAATAGCAAGAGATTAATAGGCATTACTCAAAACGAGATTGTAGAAAACCTTTTAATGAAACAATTAGGATCAAGAGACAAACCCTAGACAGTTGATCTGGATTGAAGATAGTCTTATCTTCACACACTCAAAGACTTTGCGAAAATCATATCAAAGAGGCTATTGTATTCTGATACACCTCATCAACTTGCATCTATCTCCTTGAGCTTACATGATTTTTAGTTTGAATAATTTGAACATGCATGATTGAAGTTGGGTTTAAGCCCTTTTATAAGATATACTCATACAATATAAAAGGCAAACACGTCATAGCTCGTGTGCTATTGGTTACTTCATGCCCAAATAGGTTTTTCATTGGTTGCCTCATGTCCAAATTGGAAAATGTGTTAAAAGGTTGTTTCTAATTGGTTACTTCTTTGTCACACGAAATACATTTTTAAATTTGGGTATATTTACTTATTGTTTTTTATATCAATTTATAAATAATTTCCAGTTTAGAAAAATATTGAAAAAAATAAATTGATTGCTTATTTGTATTATTATAAGACACAATTATTTTTGGTCAAAAAAGACAATTATTATTTTCCAATTTTAAAGATTTTCAAATGTTATAATATGATTTTTGGTAAAAAAATAAAAATATTATTTTCCCAATTTTAAAGATTTTCAAATAATTTTTGCAAAATGTTAGTATCATGTTCTTTCTTATAAAGGACCGAAATGAAATTACGAAAAAGAAAGACAATTTTGCAAAATATCGATTTCAATGATAAAATATGTGTTATTTACGAATACACCCTATTAATTAAAATTAGTTAAATAGTTATAGATGATTAAAATGTAATTATAAATATATGTATACAAGTGGAAAAGAATAATAAATGTTGTATTGATATTATAAAAGAGACATATTTTTTTAAAGAAAATATATATTTTGAGACGGAGGGAGTAACATGGCTCTCGTATATAGGAGTAAAATAAACATGCATGCATGATTGAAAACATATGATCTATGAAAGAATTAATGGAAGAGAAAGAACAAATTGAAAAGAAAAAACTAATTTGATTTATGAATATAGTTTGATATGATTTAACTCACAAGAACATAAGCATTTGTTTTATCGATCATACAAAACATAATTAAATATTAATTAGTCCCTACACTAAGGAACCATTTCAATAATCATTCGCACAGTCCGGCAAAATAGAGTTTTTTTTTTTTTTTTTTTTTTTTGTGGAGAGGAATATAGGATTAAGTTGATTGCAAAAAAATTCTTAGACTAATTAATGATATGATGCTTATATACTCTTCAAAGGATGAAAATAGGACTCGATAAAATTTTAAATAAATATCGTATTAAATAAACTTGTGAATTTACGTGAAATCTAATTTATCTATTTATTTTTACCAAAATTGTGAATAAATAAACGCTTTTTTTATTAAACTCTTCTTCAATGCGAGTACAAGGGTACTCGAACCCTTTTACAATGTATCAAAGTTATCACTTGTTTCTCTATACAAAACAATAAACCAATGGCACCTACCATATAAACCATAAAAACATACATTTCAAAATTTGCAACTGAATTCTTGTTAAAAACAAAAATTGCAACCAAGTTCTCCAAATCCGAGCACCCACATGACTTGTAAACATTTGATTGAAACTTCCAAAGTATAATTAGTTTGAGATATAGGGATTGTGCGTACTGAATCACACGTGCACACTTCTTGTTGTGAAATAGCCAAGAGTAATTTTCTTAACATAAAGAATATAAGAAACCTATTGTGAAATTTTTGGGTGAGTGAATGAATTAAATCAAAACCAAAGATGAGGAGTGCTTCAACCTACATACAAAAGTTCAAATTTAATTAAGATACATAAAACTCAATGCAATCCAGTGGAATAATTAATATACCAATCAAAAAGATAAAAATTGAACACCAGTCACCAAAGTTTGCTGCTAATCATAGCCACGGTCTAACATAGATGTTAAGAATTGAGATTTTTCAGTTTAAAAAATATATTAGACAACGATATGGCAAATATAACCAAGAGACTCGGCTTGGCTCAAACTTAGACCTCCTAGTGTGTGTTTTTTTTTTATTTAAAAACTTTAATTCATCAATTTAATTTTTGTATATCTTTTTCTGCTTCTATATGTAGAAGATATTTACGAATTGATACCTAAAATAGACACTTTTTGACGGGGGCACAAATTGGGTTTTTGATTTTGAAAAGTGATTTGAAGGATTTATGTTAAGAATTTTTGTATAGCTTTTTATTAAGAATTTATTATTAATGATTTGAAAAAAAAAATAATAGTGATTTTCTAAAAATGAAAATGAATTAGGCTTAATGTTTTGGACCAAAATCCGGGGCGTTACAACATCAATAATATAACAAATATAATATAAATTCTTATCTTTTTCATAACATCAACAATATAACATTATATCATGTTCAATGTTATATCGCTTCCCTTCAAAACAAAAAATATTGTTGAGATATGAATCAAAATTTGATGATTACGTTCCTGAAAAAATCGTCACACGGTTTGGTGTTTCTGAAGAAGAAAAAGGGGCGTTGGTAATTCTGGAAAATTGTGACATGATTTTGAAAATCATAGCACGATTTTTGGATTAGATTACAGTAGAGTGTTGTGTATTTGCCAGGATATGAACACTATATAAGCATTGAACCAAGATAAGGTAGAATACAATACTAAAATGTGTTATTCTTATTTTCAGAGACCTGAGTGATGTTTAAGTATCATTTCTTTGATCAACAAAGATACAAGGTTACTTTACATGAAGGGAAAAAGCGTCATGGTAATTTACATTTCAATTTAAAGTTTTGACATGTTACATTTTGTTAATTTACTCAATAACAAATAATATCATTATGATACTTTTCTTTAAATCATTCTTCGAAACACATTGACGATCAATTAATTTTGAGTGAAGAAAATATTATAACAATTATATACAAAGAAACATAGAAGTCATATGAACGTAACATTCACATTCATCACAGAGATGAAAATGATAAGTATAGCTTGAAAAAGAATGACATCAATGTGTTTTCTCTAAGAAATTTTCTGTTGGAGATGTTATAAATTCAACATTAATATTCCAGCTCGTATATATGTGAAATCAATTTGCCTATGTACATATGAATTGAATTAAAGTAGGCTAATTTATAACAAAATTGTACATTAATTCATTCCAACCAGTTGATGTACTTCACAATCACCATTCTCCTACCTTATTATCTATTCAATTTGTGGTGGTGTTAAATTATGAGATAAATAAATCTGCAAATGTAAACTGCAGATTCTCAAGCATACCAAATTTCACCAAAGTTGATTTTCCAAATGTGATTTATTAAATTATTCTAAGGTGATTATCAAGCATTCTCTTGAGAATGAGAGCTATAAAGAATGTGGGTTCTGAAGGCAACTACATATCATCACCCTTATGAACTTGAAATCCTGTGTTGAAGGAACATAGTTTATGGGATCCGTTTGGTATAAGTCTAGAGCTTGGAAAGAGAGACATTGGTCCCTATAAGCATTTAGGTGCAATTGATGCTAAATCTTTCAATGTAAACCTCATCGACCACTTGTCTTCATTTAAAGGAAGCAATTTTAAAGATTGAAAACAAAATATACTGTTGTTAGCAAATCAATCTGTCCAAGATGAAGTTTGGAAGCACTATTGTAAGTGAAACAAGGCATCTCAACAAGAATTATCTCTATCTATGATTGAATCTTGAATTAATTAGGTGAACAATATGCACTCCACTCAAACTTTCTTCAAGAATTCACCACAATCTCTTATATCAACAAGTCATGGTTTTTCAAATTATACACATATTCTTCACAAGGAATGATGTTTTAAGTTAGTCAACTGAAAACAATGCAACGATAAGATCTAAAGAAAAGAATGAAGAATTTACAAATATAGATAAATAGTTAACTGTTTTGAAAGTGAAAAAAATAGCATCTGTGAAAACTAGAGAGAAATCACTGATAATTTTCACTCATTTGTTTTAACAATTTCTCTCTTATTTCCATGTGCTATTTTGTTTCTTATAACAAGTCTCTTTTATTATATTTTGTTCAACATTTGCTAGTCTATCCAAGGTGGGACTTATAATTTACAACACTTCAACAATGTTTTGTTTTTGGTTCAAAGGTTTCTATACTTACTTGCACACTAGGGAGTTGCTGGCTGCAAGAGGATTTTACCTCCTTAGTAGGGTATGTCCTGATAATTTGTTTTCAATTTCAATAGGACAAAAAACACCTCTTTCTATCTTGTCCATTCTCATATAGGGTATGGTGGCTGGATATATGGGCGTTTCATGAGTTTATTTTAAGTGATATTATAAATTATTGGGTTAAATAAGTAAATAGTCCTCTTAAATATACCAACATTTGATTTTAGTCCCCCTAAAATATTTTTTAGGATTTTGGCCCCTCTAAAAATTTTCATAAATGAAATTAGTCTCTGCTGTAGTGTAATACTCAATGTAGAGCAAAGACTAATTTCATAGATGAAAAATTTTAGAAGGATCAAAAGCCTAAAGAAAATTTTATTGGGACTAAAATCAAATATTGGTATATTTAAGGGGACAATCTTCTTATTTAACCCTAAATTATTTTAAACAACATGGATCCATAGCTTAGTGCAAGATTTAAAAAACGTGAGAATTTTTAATTTGGTAGGGTATTAGAAATAGCATAGTTTTTAGAAACCAGCATGAAGCCAAAAAGAAAGTTAAGAATGGGATAGGATGGCAGTAGATACACATTTACAATATCAAATTTCAATTAATTCAACTTAAGATTGACTGTATTCGAAAAACTAAATAGTGTTGCATTTTTATTAGCCAAACATCTTTATTGAAAAAACACTTAACATGACTTCAAGCTAACATTTTTCTATGATCACGTGGCTAAACGATATTAACAAGGTCAACCAACCTCCAATTCAAAAAATGGAAAGAATTATGCTATTTCTTAATTGTAAGAAACGTGAGAAGAGAAATTTCTTTAGCTCTTCTTGTGCCAAAGTGAGTTTAATAAAATTATTTTATGTTAAAAAAAACCATTTATATCATAGTGAGAAAGAAAGCTACAAATTAAAAATTATATCTACCGATTTATACAAAAAAAAGTATACAAGAATAAGAAAACCCGATTTATTTAATTTGATGGAACATATATTGAAAATTAAAAGACAACCATAAAATTCAGTAGTTAAAGCCTACAATTCCAATTTTCCAAGAGCTAGTTAGCTATGTCAAGTTGTTGCAAATGAACATTTTTTTTCAAGGCCATGATGGCCAGAAAGGACGAAGCATTGGCATAACAGCA
>Ga0315913_1008891_pt1 | contig 11840 bp, 8 predicted proteins | sample MpolsnodulesMG_FD_207736 | JGI IMG/M metagenome (GOLD analysis project Ga0315913, IMG submission 207736) | Medicago polymorpha root nodule microbial communities from Los Angeles, California, United States - small nodules | ecosystem: Host-associated > Plants > Roots > Nodule | place: USA... | reverse complement strand
ATTTCTGGAACCAGCCACATTGAAGCCTTAGATGCAGAACTGACCTCTAGGGAACATATTCTGCAACAATTAAAACAGAAGTTGCTTAAGGCACAGGAAACTATGAAATACTATGCAGATAAGCAACGCACCCCTCATCCCTTCAAGGTGGGTGACTATGTGTTTGTGAAGCTACGTCCGTGACAAACTTCAGTCTCAGGTGATAGAGTTCAAAAATTGTCTAAGTGGTTTTAAAGTCCCTATAAGCTGGTCAAGCAAATTGGAGAAGTGTCTTTTGAGCTGGAACTTCCTCGTCATAGCAAAATTCATCCGGTTTTCCATGTGTCACAGCTGAAACCTTGTTATGCGAATGAATCTTCTGAGTTACCACTTCCTCTTGAAGCAGCTGACAACTGCCCTCTGATTCAGCCTATGGCTGTCCTAGATTGGAAAATCAATGCAGGTTCTCCTCATGTCCTCATTCAATGGACAGGCTTGTATCCTGAAGATGCCACATGGGAGCCGTATCCTACCATTTCACATGATTTTCCTGATTTTCATCTTGAGGACAGGTGTCTCCGGATGGGGAATGGGATGTTATGACCCATGAGAATATTGGGGAGAGTGAACTTGATGACCAGGGACTAAGTTTAGCTGAGGAAAATTTATTGGACATACCTGAACCAAGTGGAAGGCGTAAGAGGAAACATCAGAGACCCAAGCATTTAGTGGATTATGTCACAGCACAGCCCAAGAAGGGAAGCAAGAAAAGTTCAAAGAATTAGATGCCTAAGTGGAGGGACTAGTCTAGAAGCTTCTAGACAATTTATCATTGAGCATTCTATTTTTAATTACATTTTATTACTTCTGTTGTAACAGCATTAGTGCTTAAGATTCCTTTATGATGCTCTCATATGTAATGACAGTACTGTAAGTACCCCATTTTGGAAAAGGAATGGATAAGAAGTGAATATTGCAGAAAGTACTTAGCTTAGTTAGTAGCTTTAAATTACCAATCTCACTATTCTCTAATTACTCATACACAATTCCTATTCAGTATCATCTAACTTCTCACTTCTTGCCAAATTTTAGAGTATGATCCTACTCGTATCACCTAAATTCCAGTGTATTATAATATATTATCAATTTGATTGTTTATCTGCAATAATTTGGTCATCTATGATATTCCAACGATTCCCTCTCACATATATATATATTGGAGCTGATATATATCATATCATCTATTGAATATGGAAAGAGTAATGCTATTTCTCGCGATTGTTTTCATCACCAACAAATTTAACCAATTAAATCTCGTCCTTCCTTGGCCGAAAAACACAGCAAGTAGTTGCTGCAATTTATAGAAGACTTTCTATATGAAAATTTTCTCATTCAAAATCTAAATCTAATACAAATTGGATTCCACATGATGAAAGTTACACGCATTATTTGAGAATAATAATACAAAGTACAAATATAAGAAAAGTAACACAATTTAAAAGGTCCCTACATCGATCCCTAGCTAATATCTAACGCCAATGAAGCTAAAATGGAAGAGCAATCACAAACCAGCAAAGACATCTTGTAACTAATTTAATTTGCTCAATTAGTTGATAGAATAGATAAATTAATTAGAAGTGTCTTTGGTTGTTTATGCATGTTTAGTTTGAAGATGCACCAAAGAGTAGTAAGCACCACAAGGTCCTTTAGCCAACAATGCTTTGTGAGTTCCAATCTCAACCATTTTCCCTTTTTCTAAAACAGCAATAACATCACAATTGTGTATGGTACTCAACCTATGTGCCACAACCACACTAGTCCTTCCAACCATTACCTTATTCAATGCATCTTGCACTACCCTCTCTGAATTGTTATCTAGTGCACTTGTTGCTTCATCTAGTAGCAACACCTTTGGATTCTTCAACATAGCTCTAGCTATTGCTATCCTTTGTTTTTGACCCCCTGAAAGTTGCACTCCTTTGTCCCCACACCATGTCTCATACCCATCTTTTAAGCTAGCAATGAAATCATGAGCATTGGCTACTCTTGCTGCCTCTATGATCTCAGTTTCATCGATGTTGCCGCATGTTGTTCCATTTGCAATGTTGTCTCTTATGGTTCCATTTATCAATGTTGGCTCTTGGCTCACAAGTGCTATGTGTTTTCTTAGTGACTTTAGGTTATATGATTTTATATCCATGCCATCTATTGTCACACTTCCTTTTATTGGGTCATAGAATCTCTCTATTAATCCTATGATGGTTGATTTGCCAGACCCGCTTTGCCCCACTAATGCCGTCGATTTCCCTGCTTCAATTTTGATTGAAAAACCTTGAAAGATTGCCATATTGGGCCTAGCGGGGTAAGCAAAATGAACGTCCAAGAGTTCGATATGGCCCAATAATGTCTCGGGCTTATATCCATTAGGGTTGTCTGGCTTGATTTTGGTAGACCGATCAAGAATGGCAAAAATAGAGCTCACAACATCAACACCTTTGGCAAGGTCTTTAGTCATGCTTCCAGCATCCCCTATAACCCGTCCCGTGCTCACAACCACCATAAAACTCTCAAACAATGCTTTCCTTGTTATGTTCCCATCAGCAATAAGCTTGGCGCCGTACCAATAATTCATGGCCCAAGAACAAGATAAGAGGAATTGTGAAAACCCAAGCCCAATACCAGCAAACCACGACTGTCGAAAATTCTCTTGAATTGGGTCTTGTTGGGAAGTTTCAAGCATTTTGAGTATTCTATCTTGAGAAGAAAAAGCAGTTATGGTTCTATGATTTGAAACAGCTTCAGCAGCTATCTTACTACTTTGTTGTTGGGCCTTCATAGACTTACTTGACATGCTTCTGAGTAATACACTTCTTGTGTAAAAGCAAGCTATTATAATTGGTTGAATAGCTATCATAACAAGGTTGAGCCTCCATGAAATGATCAGACCCATAGTGTATGCTGTTGCTACTGCTGAGAAAGTTTGTACCAACAAAGCCATTCTGTCACCAACTAATGACCTCACCTAAACAGAAATTTTTCCCCATTAATCACAGTATCAATCATTATTCACTAAGTATATAAGGTAAATATTTTAGCAAGGGATTAGATTAGATTACCATATACAAAAGGTAAATCAAAGAAAACAAAGGATAAAGCATGATGGATTCAAGCATTTCGAATTTAAGTATTCCTTGTGCATGTTAATTTTGATCAAAAGTACTTCATGTTAGTGTAAAACTAAATTTATATTTACAATGTGTGCTCCCCTTAATGTTGCTGAATCAATTTGTAAAAGTAAAATAAAAACGTACCACGTTAGCATCATTGGCAAGTCGAGAGCAAATAGCACCACTGGAATTTTCTTCTCGATCGAACCATCCAACTTCAAAAGTGAGCATTTTAGAAAACATGCTCTCTCTCACACGTTTAGTCAAATACTCTCCCATGTAAGCAAAGTTATAATGTTGTCCAACATTAACCACCAATGATATCAACGATAGACTCAGAAAACAAAGAGAATAGATTTTAATCTTGTTTTTTAGATCCTCGTAATCTGTTTGAAAATACACAGATATCATCGACCCCATTGCAAATGCGTAAACAGGTTGAACTGCACCAAACACCATCGCACTCAAACACCCTAAAACCGCTTGCTTCCATTCTGGAGCATTTAATAGAAGTAGTCTCCAAAATGACACTGTATTGTTTAATTGCTTCTCGTCTTCTTCATTTTTGTTATTATTACTAGCCTGCAGACGGACACTGATGTGATCTTCAGCTGAACTAGTAAGGTCGTCCACTAGACACGTGATATCTGTGTCTTCATTGGTGAAAGTAGCTGTAACAGTTTCATCTAATTGTGCTTTGGATTTGTTGGTTTGTTGAAGGCGGACAAGGGACGAATATAGGCCATTTTCATTTTGTAGAAGTTCGTCCTGTGAGCCAATCTCATTGACTCTTCCATCATTCACAACGGCAACAATGTCAGCATTTTGGATTGTGGAGAGACGGTGGGCGATTATGATGGCAGTGCATCCGTTTGTTGCATTTTCGAGTGCTTGTTGGACCATTTTTTCTGACTCAGTGTCTAACGCACTAGTTGCTTCATCCAAAAGAAAGATTCGCGGTTTCTTAATTATTGCTCGAGCAATTGCTATTCTTTGTTTTTGTCCGCCTGATAATTGAATCCCTCTTTCTCCAACCTGTACATGTCATTAGTAGGACAACGTAAACTCTCAAATATAAACGAAGATTCTTTTTTCAGATTAATTGAATAACTGATATAAGATCTATATTATAAACCAGATAAACAAAATGATCTTACTCACCTGAGTATTATAACCTTGAGGAAGCAAAGAAATGAAATCATGAGCATTACAAATCTTGGCAGCCTCAACAATCTCATCTTCGGTAGCATCTTCTTTACCAAAAATTATATTCTCTTTAATGCTTGTTGCAAATAAAGCAGGTTCTTGACTAACCAAACCCATCATTGACCTAAGCCATTTAATCTGCAAGTTACGAATAGCTACTCCATCAAGACGTATCTCACCACCGATCGGATCATAAAACCGCTGCAATAAAAATATCACAGTTGATTTTCCGGAACCGCTCTCACCAACCAATGCCAATGTTTTCCCTGCTGGAATCTTGAGACATAAGTTTTTAAGGATAATGGTTTCTGGTCTTGTTGGATATGCAAATTCTACATGGTCAAATTCCACTTCCCCAAAAACATTGTTTAATATCTCTCCTTTTGTATTGTTGGTATCTATCTTGGGAACTCTTTCTATTACTCCTTTGATTCTTTCACCAGCTGAACATGCTTCTGAGAAATACTTTATGTTTAATAAACTTGCTCCTAATCCTCTGTTTCACATGATTATAGCAAACACAAATCACTCAATTAGCTTGCAATACAATAAGAGTTTAAATACTTGTGCCCAAAAAAAAAAACTAGAAGATAATTGTGCATAGTGTTGAATTTGTAACCTCAAGGAGATGTAGTATTAATATACTCTAGGAAGGTTTTAAAATGAGGACTGTTATCAATTTCATAATGTAAAAAAAATATTTCCAATTTTATTTTAAAGTTTTATGCATAATATTTTACTAAGTTTGGTTGAAGATCATATTTTAAGACATAATGTTATAGCACCATTAGTATTAAGATAATATATGATTGAATGTGTGTGTGTGTATAACTTTTTTACATAATAAGTTTATGGAAATTAAGCTTAAATGAATGTAGATTTCAAGTATCAAGGTGAGTAATATGTATTTTTTGCTTTAAATAGTTTTTTTCCCTGCAAATTTATTATCTTTTGCTTTCAAGTCCCTACAAAGTTTTGTTTTTGTCAGTCCTTGCAAATATGACACTTATTTATTGCTGGTCCTTCTTGTTTTGTTTTTCTCTACATAATTTTTTTCATATTAGAATTGGTTCATATAATAATAATAATAGAATACTTTATTTTTGTCACACTGAAATGAAAAATTATAGGGAAATAGATCAACATGAATAAATTTAGCAAATACTAAAACAAACCCCAATGACCATAAGTAAAAAGTAATAATTTTGCAAGAACTAAGTTATTGAAACATTATATTATTTTAGCAATTGTCCCAAAAAAGAAACATAATATTACAGAAATTAAAAGCAAAAACTATTATATATATTTTTAAGGAAAAAAGTATTATATTTGGTGGGACTAAAAGTATATTTAAAACTATTTTTATAGAGATTGAACTAAAAAAGTGCATATTTAGTTGACTAAAAAGTTAAATTTTTTGACAGAGTTGACTAAAAAGTTACTAATAAAGCAAAAATAAAATATTAAAATGAAAGAGATAAGAGGTAAAAATAATTACAGTCCACCAACAGTTATTGATGCTCCAACTGCAAAAACTGTCCCTCCTTTAGCACCATGGTACATAACCAATTTGCTACCATAATAGCACATGAAGGACCAAATTGCAAAGACAACACCATTGCTTCCAATAGCTAAACCTTTAGCTAATCCTTGTTTTAACCCCAAATTAACAATCCCTTGCAAAGCATTAGAGAAAGCAGACATGGATTTGTTTTCTCCCACAAAAGAATAGACAGTTCTAATAGAAGATATTGTTTGTTCTGCAATTATACCAGCTTGATTATACTCTTCTCTAATCTTGCAAGATAAACCCATCAAAACCTTGCCATAGATTATTCCAGGGATCACCAGAAGAATCACAAATGGAAATGCTACAATGGCCATTCTCCATAGCATTGTAAATGCCACTATGTAGCTCCCAATGAACAATGAAATGTTCATCAAGAAATTTGGAACCTGTTTTTTTGTTTAATAAGAAGTTAACTGCTTGTTAATACAAGTAACATTTATTTGAGAAGTTTGCATAAATATAAATATATATTTTTTTATAATCAAATAGACTAGGGATTAAATTACTAAGATTGCATATTTACTAAATTAACTTTAAAGATCTCAGTTAATTTAGATCGGACAGTCGAGATCAGTAATTTAGTAGTATGTTTACTTGATTTTGATATAAAGGTTGATTAAAAATAAAAGATTAATTTAACTAAAAATAAATATAAAAAAATTTTGAATCACCTTCTCACTTAGGACATCTTGAATTATAAGAGTGTCATTGGAGACACTAGTGATGATTTCCGAGGTGCTTGTAACCTGCAAATCAAAGTAAGCAACTTCTTGCCTAAGTACTGCTTTTAAGTACTTGTATCTCATTCTTGCAGCTTGTCTTCCACTTGTCCTTGTCCAACAATAACCCTCTTAATAATAATGTCCAAAAAAACAAAACAAAAAACAAAAAAACTACATTAATAATTTTGCATGCTGTAAATGAAAATGAGAGAAAAACAATCAAATCATGAGAAAATAAAGAAGATTTTTTTATATCCATTAAAAATTGTGTGTACCAATACTCATAGGAAAAAAAATTAAATTTAAATTTAAATTCTATAATTAATTAAACATAAATAAAAGATGTGACATCAAATAATTATATGTTGGTTAGTGTACTCAACAAAACACTAGGATATGAGAACATCATTCAAAATAAGTTGCAAAGACTTACCAAGAAAGCAAACAAGAAAAGTTGCACAAGCCAAATATAACCAAACCAAAGCATTCTACATCATCAATAAAACCAAACCCAGTTAGCAACTTTTTTTCATGTGTTTGTGAGAGTGTGGTGAGAGAAAGAGTGTGAAAAAGAGATGACAGAAAGAGAGAGGGGGGACCTTGTTGATGTTATGGATGAAAGTGTCTCCATCCATGGTAGATGAACTTCCAATATTGTTAATCATGTGGCTACAAATATATAAAATCAAAGGACCGTTGAATCCTTCACCTATTGCTCCAATGGTGCCTAAAATCATAAGGAACCAATCTTCTCCATCAGCATGCATGAAAATGGACCTAATAGACCCATTCATGCTCTTATTTTCATTCATAACAATATCTTTACCCATTTTCTCGACACACCCTTTTTTTAGAAACAAAGAAGAGTAAGATATGTTTCATGGCCTTGAAACTATGTTGCAACGTTATGTATTTATAAGAATCTTTTTATAATATTTTATTATTTAATTAGATTCCAAAATCATTATGAATGGGTAAAAAAAAAATTAAACAAATATTGTTATTTAATTGTTTAATTAAATATTTTTTTAATATTTTATTATTTAATTAAATATGTTTTTAACATCAAATGTTATTATGTTAATTATTATATTAGTGTTTTCTTCCTTGTCATAATTCAAACCATGTATCTTTAACTTCTTAACTCCTTTAATATATTAATTATTTATCAATGAAGAGTTTTAATTAATTAGTCATCAAATTAACATGTGGCACTCTTGTCCAATGCTTTGTTACTATGTTAAGTGTTACAAACTATATATTGTAATGGGATTGAGTACCGTTCCATTCAAGAAAATTTATTGCTTATTGAAAAAAACTGATAAATTTAATTAGTTGTTATGAATGTGATGATGACCATTTAAGAATAATGAGAACGTTAATTGGTGATCACCACCTATGTATAAGGCATACTCCAGATATACTTGACACAATACATATTACTTTTTTCACCCTATATAAAGAGAACATAAGACATAATGAGTCTCGGTTGAATAAGATTCGAAGTCAACAAATAGTCGTTATATATTTTTTATTTTATGATTCAGAATCACTATTATCGAGTGTAAATATTGGTTTATATATATAAAAATATAATTCAAAATTGGATTATCAAGTGAATATCAATAGATTAAGATATTTCTAATATTTTTGATAAATCAACATGTTCATATATGCTCGTTTATTTGCATGCACGTGTTTAAGTGGTATTGAAGTCTAACTTTTATGTTGGTTTAATAAGATTGTTGCACCTTTTTCTATATCATATTTGTGGAGACTGATTAATATGGACATCTAAAATTAGTCTTAAAGTGGACTTTTGCCATTTTTAATAAACTATCAAAAATTTATAATAAAAATAAATTAAGAACGAAAATAATATATTATTAAAATTTAGAAAAAATGAGAGGTCCACCGTTATACCGGATTTATATTAGATAACCCCTATATTTGTTTTGCTGTCTTAAATTCTTCCTTTGTCCGAACCCTTATTTTTAAATTTTGGGGCTTTCGTTAATTTCCCCAATTCATGCGAAACCTTTTTTTAAGCGATTTTGAAAGAATATAATATCGATTAAATAGTTAATTTATTTGGAAGTTCTAATAATAGACTTTTGTCTCTTTTGCATCTTTTAAAATAAATTATTTAAAGAAAAGAATAATAATATGACGTTAGATTTTGACCAAATTTTTTTGACGTGAGACCTTTGGTTTTGAAGGCTTTTGCTTTGTTTTTACGACGACATAGTATCACTAATTTTAAGTCCTGCAAAGCAAAATGGTCAAAAAAAAGTCCTCTAAAGCAAAATGGTCAAAAAAAGTCCTCTTGACCAAACTTTATTATCGTATGCTATAGTTTTACTTATATGCTCAATTACAATTTTTTTTTTTGGAGGAAATGCTCAATTACAATTTAGATCTTTCTATTTTGGCACATTCATAAAACTGGTCCAATACTTTAAAATTCAATAATTTTGGTCCCTCCCTCTCATTTTTGTGTTTGAATTAATTTGATTCGGAGACATATTTTATTTATTGTTGTTTCTATGAGAACAAAGAAAAATAATAGTTTATCTATTGATTCCCTTCAAAAACAGTTTATGTATTGATCGTGTGTTTAAGTGTGCAAATCATATAAAGTGTTAACCAGATATATTAATGGTCTATCTATATGGTTGAATTAATAGTAATAATTTAGAAATAATAAATCATGTATTACTCAGTTAAATAATATGTCTAGATAAATACTCAAGGTCCATGTGAGCTTAGCTCAGTTGATATGGACAATGCATAATGTATGCAAGGTCCGGGGTTCAAACCCCGGCCACCACCGGAAGAAAAAAGAAGATCAATACTCAAGAGAGGTATACTTAACTAGGCACAAGCCTAAATAAATATATTTAGGCACTCAGCAAAATTCACTAGAATAATATTTAGATTATTTCTCTTCCAGAGCAACACAAATAAATAAAGTTTAGACACACTCACATAAATGAAAAATAATTTAGTCACATCATTCAATTATTCTTTTTTTTAATTTTTTCCATTTATGAGTATGTGCCTAAACCTTTTTTATTTAGGTTTGTGACCAAGTTAGCATTTCTCATCCATCTAGATCAAGCTCAAGTTCACTCAGCAATCCCAATCCATCCATTGGACCAATCATTTGATCAAGCACCGATGTCATTTGTAGTATTTGGTTAACAGTCAAAGCATCAAATTAAATCGACTAATTAAGTAGTTTACTCAATAAACTCGATCTTGAATAGTCCAATTCCCCAACGTAAATTTCTTTTGACAAAAGTTATTGCAATGTAGACAAAAGTTCTTAAGAGAATTCAAAGACGAGAATTCATTGAAGACAATCTTTGAAGAAAAATTTAAAATAATCTATTTTGATATCTACAGTTGTCCTTTCGTACATTGATAAATTCTCGAAGCACGTTGTACGAACTGTGTACGAACTTTTGTCTCATCTCAAAGCTTGAACGTCGTTCTTCTCAATGGATACTTTCTTCACCAGTATAGAATCAAGATTATTAAAGTTGAAGAAAAATGAAAGTCATTGTTTGCGTTTAAAAAAAAATTAAGTGTTTATAAAAACAGTTCAAAGTCTGATCAGAAGAAAAGTTCTTTTCAGAGTCTGAAACAAAGTTATGCAGTGAAATTAAATTGAAGAGAGAGAGAGAGAGACGCAAGCAAATTATATTGGTTCCTCCCACAAACCAGAAGTAGTCCAGTCCCCTTGCACTTTCAATGGATTTTTACTATAATCTCACTGATTAGAATTTTCTCAAACACAAAAGTAAGAGACTTCTTTTGCTCAATCAAACAAGTAAGAGTCTTCTAGAATCAATGTTTAACAAATAAAATAGACTGTAGTTTAGACATGATATACAATCAGAGGTGTAAGAAATTTAAGTACATATGACTTCTGATACTTAAGAAATTCTAAGATAAGAAAGTTTGTAAGAAATTATTTAAGTGTTTGTGCCCTATATAATTTCACAGAGTAAGGGCACTTGTAAAATCATAGAAGTCTTGTTATGTTCTTCAACTGCTCAAGTCCTTATATAGGAGAGAATGAGATACTAATTGTTGAAGAAGTGCCAACACATCAAATTAGACCTTGAGAAGCTTGATCGAAGACTTCCTTAAATGGATAATGTCGTTGAGTAGTCATTCAAAATTCCTTTGCTTCAAATAGAATGATATGTTACATTCTCATTGTCCTTGAATTTCTTTGTTTGTTTCTACACGTAGTCAGAAGAAGACAAATTATACTACTTTGAGTCTGATAGTGACATTCCTTTATAAGACGACAAACTGGTTCAAAGTCTTCAACTTCTGACGTCACCTTCGGATGCTTCGTCCTTCATAGTCTTCAACACTTCAGATGCTTCATTCCTTCAAATACATGTGAAAATTCTCTTCAAATCCAAGATGTTAACTTTCTGGTTGACCTTTCTTCAGATCTTGTTATAAGTCTTATAAGCTTCTCTTTTGCTTTAGATGCTATCTTATGTGTTCAAAGTCTTGACAGTTCATAACCAAAACTTGACTTAAGAGTTAGAATTTAATTATATGGTTCTGCACACTTGAACACACAATAGCATATTCAATTGTTTTTCATACTTTGGTATCATCAAAACTTTAGAGGCATTGTTCAAAACTCATTTTGGTTCAACAATCTCCCGTTTTTTATGATGACAACCACAATTATTTTTAAGAAATTTTTTTGTTATTAATTAACTTGACAACTTCAGTTGAGAGGTTTGTAAGCTCCCCCTGACTCTAAAAATCCGCAGAGACCCAAACAATTAACAATGGCCAGATGATGATTTGCAGAGATGGGAAGAGTGGTTTTAGTGAGGGGTTCTGACACAACCTCAGTGGATAACTTAATTAAGTTTGTATATTTTTGTTGTAATGTAGCAATATCATTCAAGGTTGCAGTTTAGGTTTTATGGAGTTCTTCTATACGAGCTTCAGACTATTGAATGGTAGAACTAAGTCTGGGCTACTATCTTATTCAAATTTTGAATGGTCAAATTGGTTAATTGATTGGGTTTGGTCAGGGATGATAGATTGTAAGGGTTGTAGTGTTAGAGGGGATAAGGTTCTGAGTGGGGAAGGATGAAGAGATTGGGTGTGTTTCGATGATTGTTGGGGGGGGGGGGGGGGGGGGGGCGATAA
>Ga0315913_1008890_pt1 | contig 11840 bp, 7 predicted proteins | sample MpolsnodulesMG_FD_207736 | JGI IMG/M metagenome (GOLD analysis project Ga0315913, IMG submission 207736) | Medicago polymorpha root nodule microbial communities from Los Angeles, California, United States - small nodules | ecosystem: Host-associated > Plants > Roots > Nodule | place: USA... | reverse complement strand
ATATTAAAACATGTAGGACCCACATGTTTTAGACTCTTTGATGAACCGGGAAGAAACCATAGTTTTGATTTTTCTTAGTTTTTCAATTATATCTTTTGATTGCATCATAAAAAACAAGAAATTATAAATACTCGAACACGTGCTTATGGGACTGGATAAATTAAGGGACAAGATACCAGACAAAAACTGAAATTCTTATCTCCCAATAAACCATGTATGACGACTTTTGTCCCAAATACAAATTGTATAAAAATATCAAAATAATCTTATGTTCGCCAATCGTCAAACAAGATAAAATATTATTCAATACATTAACATTTTGTTTGGTAGAAGAGGAGAGAGAGAAGTTGGAGAGAGAGGAGAAGATGTGTATTTCTCTTGTTTGGTTGTGATGAGAAATAAGGGATAGAGAGAGTTTAAACATATGGGATTAGATTTTTTAGACTCTGCACAACAACTGGATAAGCTCCATAGAATTCTGAATAAGTTTCGATATATTTTGATTTTTCAACTGAAACGCGTAAAATCACAATTGGAACTGCACTTAAGTGCAGCAAAGCCAGAGGCAGTTAACTGATGCCGGATATGCCAACAGTAGTTAACTACCGCTGGGGTAAATTCATAACTTTCATATCCTGTTCTCTATTCAATGTGAAAAATCAACACCTATTAGAGTCCATTTGTAGTTGTAGAGATTATTACAATAAATGAAAAAAATTAAATGGGAATAAATCCTCTAATTAGTTAGTTTCCTTTTTTACAAATATTTTTAAAAAAAAGATATATTTAACCAGTCAAAAGTTTTGACCACAATAAATGTGGAAAATGTTTTTTTTTAATTGATTCCTTTTTTTAAAAATGTTAACTATATAATACATTGAACCTGTAACGCCCATAATAAGATTGTTTAGATTATTACCCAAGCGCTAAAATTTCGTATCTGGATACATTAAATCTGTAACATCCCTCAGGATTAATTCTTTCTAATGTAGGATTAATTCTTTATCATTAATTTTGCCCTCTAATAATTATTGGTACACTACTTCAAAAACATTATACTCACTCAATTTACACTTATTATTGAGTAAAAGGAAGAGGAAAGTAGCTCGAGCCTACAAATGTGTCGGTTTGAGCAAAACATTATACTCACTCAATTTACACTTATTATTGAGTAAAAGGAAGAGGAAAGTAGCTCGAGCCTACAAATGTGTCGGTTTGAGCAAGATGCAAAACAGGGGGAGAATATTTATAATATTAAAACAATATAACATTAACTACCAAGTTCCATAATCTTCAATTAAGTTTTGTCCTAATAAAATTACAGGCTTTCTGCCTTCATCCAGACACCCAAAGAATTACCAGAAGGGGAAAATCAAATTTACAATGTTTTGAGACGCAATAACAGATTAGGCAAAAGTTTTAGTGCCAGTACTCAATGATTGTTGCTCCAATTCCTGGAGTAAATTGAACAAAACGATTAGAAAATACGAGTAATAAAATAGTATTAGGCTCTGGTCATCAAAAGTTGAAGATAACTCTTAATCCACAAAAAACTGGTGTTCACCATCTCTCTTTGGTACTTGACCTGCAAAACAGCAAATATCAGCATTAACAAACAAGTATCGGGCCAAAATTAAAAGGGGGTATGTTTGTGTCACGATACTTTTGACCTATGAAGCACGGACACTCATTGGATTAGGCGTTTCTGGTGTCGGACACGGACACGACACCGACACTTGTAATTACACTGAATTATGTCATTTTTTAAAATTATTAGCTGTGTCGACGGGTCAGTGTCCGTGTCGTGTCCGGTGTCCGTGTCCGTATCCGTGCTTCTTAGCTTGTGACACATTTCCCAACCAGTTGCCAGTTGCCACAGCTACAGTTTGAGCAACAGATCAAAGCCAAAATAGGCAGAGCTTATCATAAGTGGCAAGTCAAGAATACACAGAAAAAGAGACAACAATGTAACAGTGAATTCTCACCTATTCAAGTCTCTGCTGTTCGAAAACCACCCCCTATCCTTGCTACCTTGAAATTGTCTTCTGTCATCAGTAGGGCGCATCGACATATCACCTGTGCCACGGGATCGTGGTCGGTCCGTAAAATCCACACTTCTTGAATCCTCAAATGAGCCAGACCGAGATGGTGGCCTATCAGAAAAACCAGCAGTCTTTCCTGCTGACGAACCAGGCCTTTCAACAGCTTTCTGCCCAAAACGAACTTTATCATCCAAATCACGAATAATTAGTTCCAGCTCCCTTTCTTTCTCTAGTAGCATTGCACGTGTACCAGTTTGGTCTCCACCAGCATCATCTGAAGATTCCTTATTTGAATTTGTAGACTCCTTTTCAAGTTGCTTCTTCAAATTATCAATTTCTTCTTTTAATAATTTTTCCTCCATGGTCTCAGGCCTGAAATGTAACTTCAAAGTCAACAAGGTACCACATATATTTGAAAGATCAATAACTTGCAAATTAAGTAAAACCTTATTGATTAAACCAAATTATGCTGCAATGCTGTGCACAGCCAAGTAAAATGAACATAAACAAGAACCAGATCACATTTATATAGCAAGAGGTTGATCAAAGCCAAACTATTGGGAGTAAATGATATAGAATCTTGAATGAAACTATTTTTAAAACACTTGAATAAAACTTTTAGCAATCTACCTGTTGGGCTTATAGGTCTTAAATAACGAAAAATTAAAAGGAAGACTGATAATTGGCGGGTGATATACAAAATTTCAATGAGAGCTGAATAGTACCATCTAGCACTCCTATTTGTTTCTAGAAATTAGGTTAAAAGTACTACAACAAAAAGCTCAAATCAACCAAAACTAAAACCCTAATAATGTAGCATTTCCCTTTCAAAATTAAGCTAGTTACAAATAGCAAACCCCACAAACATCATACCAATCTGTGTAGTCAATAGTGGATAGCAGAGCATAGCCTACCCCACACAACGCTATAACAGGTGGCAGTATGGGCATTACATTGACGGTAAGGGAAACAATAATAGAAATGTATGCCATGCTATCATACACATAAAAGCTCAAAACTACGATAATACACAAAACTAAAGCTATTCAACTAATAATCACAGTTCATTGTTACCAATATTCAATCCCAATATGACGCAAGTTAGATTAATAGTGAAATGACCACAAAAAACAAAAAAAAAAACAAAACAGAGGGAGTGACACTAAGTTGAGGGCATATCAGGTTCTTTTTCCTTGATCTTCACTTTAGCGTCTGCAACAGCCGCTATTCGCCTGATAATAAAAAACGGAACACAATGGGGTTTCATGAAGCACCTACAGGACCTTAAACCACGCAACTATAACAGCGGCTATGGAGTACAAAGTAATTGGCCTCTATTTGGCTGTTACACCCTCTAGGATTACAAATAACCCAACTCAACCAAAGTATTTAAGGCTACTAGTATTTCCCCTAAATATCAAAACACACACCCTGTTCTGTTCGGATAGTTGCTAGAAACCTTTGAATTTTCTCCTTTGGAGTCCCCTTGACCTCCAAACTTATTTCTAAGCTTTGAATCAGTCTCTTACCGCACAGTAATCCCAAATAGGCCCTCTGTACCAAAATCATCAATCTCAAATCCTTTGGCAGCTAAAATAGCAAATTCTAATCTCTGGGAAATCCCCACAAACTACTGCAAAGCATCAAATAGCATCTCAGGACAGAGCCAAACAAGTCGAGCAAAAGCTTAACAAACACAGAACCAAAACAAAGTCAAAACTGAATAGAGAAGGTGAAAGGAACTGAATCATAAGCAAATTTAAAAAGAAGTAGCAATAAAACTAGTTAGATCCGTGTCCACCTGCTCCCTTTCTTTGTCAACTCCCAACACAGACTCCACTCCACTTCCAAATACAGCCTAACATATTGAACCTCAGGCCACTTGAAACCTTAAGGCTGAAACAGAATTCCCAAAATATGGTGCATGATAATTAAGAGAGCACACACAAACAAAAAGGCCAGTGAGCCACCTACTGGATGTCTTCCAGTTTCCCATACTTCCTGGCCAAAACTAGATTGCAATCTTCAAGACAAAAAATCTATAGAGTCTGGTACAGCAAAAACAGTAGATCCCAGGTCACCAACAGCAGTACACCAGCCAAAGCGAGATGCTGCCCTGAGTTTTGAACGTGACCCCAGGTCACGACAAAAAATATTACAGACTTTTAAAAAGGAAAGGACAGGGCAATAAGCATAAATCTATAGAGTCTGGTACAGCGAAAACAGTAGATCCTCCTGAAGGTGGATGATAGCTCTAACTCGATGTTGGAATCCTAGGATAAGGGTTACAGAAGGAAAAGAGAGGAAGAACGTAATACAAGTAATCTGAAAAAATGGTTGATAGATAATTTGGTACAATAACTAACCTAAGACATATATTCCTACCAAATAATTAGGACAAGTACTGGTACTGCTAGTATACACCAAAGTCTAAAATATTAAGACTTAACAAAACCAAATATTTTTGCTCATGTCAACTCTTCCAGAAAATGAAAATCAACATAAGATAAAAATGGATAGACAAGGAGTATCATTGTAGATGACGATCAAGGATTTTGATAGATAATTGTCCGGAAATTATCCTTCGCACTGGACGAAAGATAAATCCAGGCCAACCAAGGATAAATCCAAAGATAAATCCAGGTCATGAAGAATGAATAGAAGTTTTACTGAGAACACTCCAAAATCAATCGTCAACCAAGCAGAATACCATAAGTCTCCTCTCCCGACCTTTTTATGGCCTATGTCTACCGAATTCAGTTAGAATTGGAATTCTAACTAATCACTAAGCACTTAACTAACAGAACCCATTCCATTTGGCTTACCTAACATATTCTCTAGGAGGAAATCCTTGAATTTAGCAGAAACAGAGCAAATAAAAGGTGAGAGATAAACCTGCACTAAGATATTGAAACTTTATTGTGTTGACCTGACAATAACATGAGTATGGGTTGCACACATGGTTGTTGAAGTATATCCCCCTCAGGCATCACACGAATACAAAATATTTCAACAACTGAAAATATAAGCTGAATTTTTTTAAAACATCACTCCTTTTATGGGCATGATAACACTTAACTAGTACACGAGCAATCTTCTAGGAGATTCATAATCCATCTACAATCCTACTATAAGACTTTATTTCTACCATAAAACATAACCACAATAACAATAAATAGTTTCATAAATCACCATAATATAATTATTATTGGTCCCCTTTTTATCACCCCTGCTGAACTTGAAATGAAAATTGTCCTCATATTTCCATGCTCTAAAAATAATCCACTACATACAAAAAGTAGGTATATTCTACCTTAATAAGTTGTTCTACTAGTTTAGAGCAAAAAGGAGCCATTTCGCATGCTTCTTTGACTAACTAACTTAACCATTCAGTTGATGAAAGAAATCTAAATTGATCAGATATATTTGTTCCAATGAAAATTTTATATCAAATATCACTTCATTTATAGAAACCCCTTTGAAGTTACAATAAAATTTGGTTGGGAGGAGAGAACCCACTTTGTGTGCCCTAAGGTTTGTAGACGGAGATTAGTCACCGCTAAACGGCGGTAGAAACTTATACCCATGACATGTTACTCCCCACCAAAAAAAAAAATGGCTGCAAAGTAAGTAAATCTAGGACTCTCCCACGAAACCCCTAGTTATATAACATACTTATACTTATAGGACTTCAATTCCATCGTGAATGCCATGAAATTACCTTCAAACAAATCAATAATATATTTTAAAATACTTCATATAAAAATTGTTCTATTACCAGATTTCTAAATTGCAATGATTAGTCTTATCCCTAGTCATGCCTCGCTATCCCTTGCTTCTTCAACCCAAAGATATCTGTGTGTTTGATTATTTTCCCTATCTATAACTAATAAATAAATTATCTAAATATGACAAATTTCGTTCATAATGAACCACAACTTGCATCCACCTCTCTTTTATCTTCACGTTTGATTTCAATAGGTACTCCATGGTTTACCTCTTTTTAGCCATCTTGGAGTGTGATCTATGATTTAAATGCTATAAGATGTTTATATTATTAACACTTGGATGTAAAAAAGAATCAATTTAATACCTTTCAAAAGTGTGAACTATATATACCCTTTCACTGTAACCATCCTACAATAGGGAGCTATTGCCATGTAGGTTATGCCGATTAATTTTGCACAAAATGAAACCGTGTATTCTCTCAAATCTCAATATTTGAAAACTTAATGCTCAATTGAATTCATCCAAGTTTTGATTGAAAAAGCATTGATGCATATCATGTATGATTTATCAACATAGTATTGACAATTAGCAATTGAATTCAGCATTTTCCACTCTGAAAGAATGTTTTGAATCTAGAATTATGAACCTTGTGTACAACCCTTGAAATTTTCAAATGGCGCCGCCAAAAATCCAATGATATCGATGGCGGACCATGGCACAGAGCCAAAATCCAATATACCGGCCGCCATATCCGAGAACGGCGCCATGGCACCGTCATCCTTCACAAATTAGGCATACTGGTTTTCCAAAAATCCGACACCTATATCTCCGCCATGGTGGATATTTGAAAACACTGAACCCACCTATATACACAGAGTATTGAGCTAAGATTTTTTATTTTAGAATTTTAACCTTAATATATAACCTACTAGCAAACTAAGACAGTACTGAGCATTGAAGCTTTTTAATGTAGCCAGTTCACATAGTAAAACCATAAAGAGTTAAAAGACAAACTAGGTCGCAAGTACTATGAAATAAAATTATCAGCCCCTCTTAAAGTATTATGTATGTACTTGAAACATATGAAACCCTTGGCTTGTACTTCAGTGCCACATCTATCCTGTATTCCTATGACAAATTACAACCTCGGCTTTGTAAAATTTAGGGTGACAAGAAAGAATCATCGACACTAAAATTCCATCCAGTAACCAATCTATCTAGCAAGCATTACACAGAAAACCATATGAAGAAGTGAAAAGGACTGCAAAATAATTGGCTAAACTAACCAACCTATCTCCAAAATAACTGAAAAAGCACCTGACTTCTATATCCAACATACATAACACTTAATGAGCATTGCAATAAGACGAAACACTTAATGAGCATTGCAATAAGACGAAACACTTAATGAGCATTGCAAAAAGACGAAGCACCTGACTTCCATATCCAACTAGCGTTTAATAGCTCAATAACTGGAAACCTCTTAATTATCGCAATTAATTACACTAAAATCTTCCTTATGTTTTCCTAACCACTATGTCACATCCCCTATTAGCTCTTGGATACACACAGGAATCATTTACTTAGCTAATAACAAAAACACGTCAAAGAGCTTAATCTTTCAATACACATGTCCCTGACAGAATACGAAACCATCACCGATAACGATACTCAAACTCATCTATTACTCCTGCTATAAACTTACGACATTAACAAAATGTATACAATGTGATAAGTTTCGCCCATCTGATTCACCTATACTATTAATGCTCCCATGACTCTAATTAATTGAACACACCATAAAAGGAACGTAAATAGTTCTGATTTAAATGACTGAGCTAATAAGAAAAAAAGAAAAGCATAAGATCAGAATTAACCTATCAACGGCGCGATGCTCCAATTCAAGATCCATCTTCCGCCAATCCTTACCACGCTCGCTAAGCAAAACCTCCCTGGGTTTGGCATCTCCAAAAGGATTCACCTTTGGCCTCGGTTTCAGCGCACCGTCTTGACCTTCAGAGCGATTGGACTGAGCACTTGAAGGCCTGCTGGAATGTGAACTTGTAGGCCTACTCGTCTTTTTTGCCTCAATCTCAGAATCCAGCTTCTTCCAATCATATCCTTTCTCCGCCAACACTTCCTCCCTGGGCCTCGCCGCACCAAATGGATTCGGCTTATTCGTCTTCACCACCGGAGATTCATCGACAGAACCATCACCTTTCCTTGGATCCAAAACCAACCTCGGACGTTGTTGTTGCTGCTCCGTATCACGCGGCGCTCCTCTAGCCCACCGATCTGGTTCCACAGCAGAACCTCTGGCCCACCGATCTGGTTCCATTCCAGAATCACGAGAACCGCCATAAGATCTAACAGGAAGAGGTTTCTTACCAACCGCCCAATTATCCACTCCATCTGCCTTAGATTCACCACCACCAAAACCACCACCACCACTGCCACCATATCGATTCTGATTCTGATTCTGACGACCGGAATCAAACGACGGAAGCGACTTCTTCACCGACGCCCAATTATCCACCTCATCAGCCCTCGAAGGTTCAAATTCCGAAACCCTAGAACTCGGCGCTCTACGTTCATCATCAAATCCACCATAAGATCTTCTTCCAGCGCCCCAAGAACCATCACCAGAGGCTCCCTCACGATCCCTACCACGACCACCACCACCACCGCCATAGGAAGAGAAACCACCGCCAAGACGGTTAAACTGCATTTCCTCAGCAGAACGTTCCTTAGGACCGGTAGGAAGACGAAGCATCTCCTCCGGTGTCAAACGAGGGATATCAGCGGCGGCACCACCGGAGGAGTAACCGCCACGTGTGAATTCAGAGAGCGACATCTTCTTATTCTTCTTCGGTTTGGTAGTCACGGCTTCCTTGAGACTAGGGAAGTTGTCTGACGGAGCGGCCGCTGACTTAGCTGCCGCTTCACGTTCCTCGGCTTCGGCAGCCTCCGAATCGGCCGCCCAAGCTCCGATATTGCCCCAGGGTTTCGACATTTTCGAGATCTCAAAAAAATTGAAGAGAGCGAGATTGGTTTTTTTGTGTTATTGTTGTTGTTTGAAAATGTGGTTGTTGAGCCGGGGCTCCGTTAATGGAGCCGGAGCTCCGAGAACATGCAAAAGATAAAGAAAGGAAGGGGAGAGGTTAGAATGCGAAAGGGAATGCGAATGCGAATGGAGAGGAAATGAAAAAGAATGAGATTAAAGAGAGGATCGATTGGTCACGCGCGGCACGGTTTCTTTCCTTGCATGTGGGAAAGAAACTACCCAAAACTAATTAATTAATATTAATTAATCAATGCTTCATCTAGTTTTCATTCTTGTTTCCATTTAGTAATTTTGCTAAAAATGTGTAAGCTTCAGCCAATTACACTGTCTATTTTTTAAATTTAGAATTCATTATGTATAGTTGGGGTAAAGATATATACTATTACACTTTTGATTAAGGGTTTGTTAACAAATGCTATTAAGTATTGTAAGAATACTTGTTAATAAGGATTTGAAAACGAAAAAAAATTATAACTTTAATGTAAAAAAGTTGTTTTTAAGGCACTTGTTAGAAAAAAAAATTGCTTAAGAAAAAAATTATATTTTAAACATCTTATCAAGTGTTCTAAGAACACTTGTTAGTGTTCTTAGAACACTTGTTATGTAAATTATAAGTAAATTTGATTTTTTAAGTTCATTCAATTAATGATGTATGTGGTCCAATATTATGTGGTTCATTCAATTAATTGAATGAACCTAAAAAATCAAATTTGTTTATAATTGATAACGAAGATAGTAATAATATTTTTAAAGTTATGCATTTTCATAGGAATAAAGTTATACATATAATTGATTATTGTGATTTTCAATGCATAAAATTAAAACAAATTCTTTAAAAAAAATATATAGATTGAGTGTAAATTTTCATTTTAAACTGATCTCTTACTCCTTTTTTTTTTTTTTAGAAATATGATCTCTTACTTAAAATTTTGCTATATTTGAATGCGAGTCACATATAGACTTTTACGAGGGAGATTGAGTCGGATTGTCTGATAGTCTAAAGCTAGGCTAGTTGGTGGATTATTTTCATGCAACCCATGTTGTAGAGACTTGTTGTTTAGTTCCTTTTTTAAGACTTGTTGTTTCCACTCCAGCCTTTATTACGAAATATTATAAAATTACACATTTATTTTTATCGGTAGTTAACTGTCATCGGATCTGCGTTTAAAAAAATGTCACTTCGGTAGTTAATTATCGCTGAATAAGGAATATCGATAGTTAACTGCGTCGTCAGCTAAGTTTTTTAGCAATCTCAAAAGTGGGAACATCAATTATCAACTTTTTTTTAATTTCTTTTTCTCCTGTTTACGATGAGGTTTTGTTCAAGGAGAAATGTTAGCAACACACATTTTAATACACTTTTTTCAACACACTCCCTTTGATTTGTTAAAATTTATATGATCTCACATAATATGTTGAAAAATGTATGTTGGTAGCGTTATTCTTTGTCTAAATTCTGTGAACCATACTAATGTTTTATCTAAGTTTTTTTTTTTTGTTCTCCTTTTGTATTTTGGCAAAGTATTACTCTGTTTCTCTCCTTCCCTCTTAAATAGAATTGCCATATTTTATCCTGACTCGTATTTATCAAGCCAACAAGATATTTTAATTTAGTCACCTTATCTAATTATATCCCACTCTCGTAAATTTCCTAAATAAATAAATAAAAATCTCACTCTCGTAAATGTTATCTTGTTACAAGACTTTTTTCATGAATTATTTGGAGCAAGTGCTATATATTTACGCCCTCGTAAAAATGACATGTTTATGTCTTTATAAAAATTTCCATCATGAAGTTTTAATCTTTGATAAATTTAAATTTATTTGATTATCATTAAACTTTTAAATTTTTTAATGACTCAAACATATCAATCTTTTATGAAGACTAAAAATGGATCAAAGGAAACTTTTTTACTAGGGATAAATTTAAATTTGTTTGCTTATCATTAAACTTTTAAATTTTTCAATGACTCAAACATGTCAGTTTTTTATTAAGACTAAAAATGGATCAAAGAGAACTTTTTACAATGTTCCTAATATGTCTGAAAAATATTATTAAAAAATTAAGGATAGTCTAATAGATTTGAATATATCTCCAAAAAACATATTTAAATATAGCAGAGCCTAAAACTCTATCAAAAATTTTATAGGAACTCAAACATGTCTGTTTTTCTTACGAGGACTAAAAACTTATTTAATCTATATCTATTTTATTAATGGAGGATTGAAGTGGAAATTTTACCATTCCAAATATATTATTCCTTCAAACTAAACCAACCACCAAATCCATTATTATGACTCTGGAGGATGGTAGTGCACATTCAACATCGTCATTCTTTGTACACTAATTAGCAAATGATTTTAAACAAGCACAAAACTTAGGTACAATTCTTTAGGTGCTTTTCGTATGGTTCTTAACTAAAAATATAACTTTTTTAAAGATAACAAACTTTGAGAGAATTATGGATTTAAGGAAATCATGTTGAATTTAGTTAAGAATCATAGAAAAAGCACATAAGGAATTACACATAAGTCTTGTCCTTTAAACAATGATGTCAAACTTCATTTCCTATATATTATCAAATTAATTTTTTTTTATACAAAATTATCAAACTAACTTATTACGTGAATGTGATTGGTCGCTAAGACTCTTTCTTTTTTTTGATGACGCTAAGACTCTTTCTAGTGATTGCGATCTAGTACTTCTCGTGCAAGAAGATCGTGACATCCACCAAGAAGATACAATTATTACAAAAAAAATAAAAATAATACAATAAATAGATAAATAATGACATCAATAACATCGAGTGGGATTTTTTTCCCCTAAAAAAAAACTAGAGTGGAATTTTAAGCTACCAACATATCCGACGTATGTTTGGGAGAGAATTCATTTTGACTAAATCAATTTTAATAAAAAAAAAAAAGAGTTGAATATGAGTTTATGTTTGAATAGTTTAGATTAAAATTGTTTTTGAATCTGTTACCACCAAAGTAGATTATATATA
>Ga0315913_1008889_pt1 | contig 11843 bp, 7 predicted proteins | sample MpolsnodulesMG_FD_207736 | JGI IMG/M metagenome (GOLD analysis project Ga0315913, IMG submission 207736) | Medicago polymorpha root nodule microbial communities from Los Angeles, California, United States - small nodules | ecosystem: Host-associated > Plants > Roots > Nodule | place: USA... | reverse complement strand
AAGCGAATTTTGGACGAAGGTCACAAAAGTAGTTTGAGTATTCATCCAAAAGCAACGAAGATGTATCAGAATTTAAGAGGTTGTTTTGGTGGCCAGGAATGAAGAAGGAAATCGTCGAGTTTGTATATGCTTGTTTGGTTTTTCAGAAGTCTAAGATTGAACATCATAAGTCGTCGGGTTTGATGCAACCATTGTTTATGTTGGAGTGGAAGTGGGATAGTATATATATGGATTTTGTTGGAGCGTTGCCGAAGACTGTGAAGGGAAGTGATTCTATTTTGGTGATTGTTGATCGGTTAAAGAAGTCGACACATTTTATACCTATCAAGACCGGTATGTCTATGGCGAAGTTGACTGAAATCTACATTGAGAAGGTTGTCAGATTGCATGGTACTCCATCTAGCATTGTGTCAGATAGAGATCCGAGGTTTACTTCGAAGTTTTAGGAGAGTTTGCAAGCAGCTTTGGGAACTAAGTTGAGGTTGAGTTATGCTTATCATCCTTAGACTGATGGTCAGACGGAAAGGACTATTCCATCTTTGGAAGATCTGTTGAGACATGGCCAGTGAGGATTGAGGATTGGGAGTGAAGAGCTTAAAAGGAAAATCATTTTGGTGAAATTGATTTGCTTTGGACCAACCGATGAGAGTGCTACTTGGGAATCAGCGAGTAGATTGAAGGAGTCGTATCCAGAGTTGTTTTCTTGAGGTAATTTTCTAGGACGAAAATTCTGTAAGTGGGGGAGAGTTGTAACAACCCATTTTTAGCTAGGATTTATTTAATTATTATTTATATGTATTTATATGTGCTTATTTGCTTATGTGTGTGTTTGTTGTGGGATTAGTTGATTTTTAGCCAAGAAGGGTATTTTTGTCATTTTAGGACTGGGGGACTTTTTGTCATTTGGGAAGTAAGGGTAAATTAGTAAATTTTTATGGGATTTGTATTTTGGTGTTTTAGTGAGAATAGTTATTTTACTAAGTTAGAGGTAACTAGTAGTAATTATTTTTGAGATGGTAATAATTAGACGTTTTACTAAGTTAAGTGAGTAGAAACATTTATAATTAGTTGGGTAGCCCAAATGCATCTCAATTGTTGGTTATCCCAAATTGTTTATATCCTAAAAATTGCTTATATCATGAAAAAATTTCAAATTTTTGCCATTAACAATTTGTCAAAGGAACCTCTTTTTGACAATAAAGTGTTTTAACATAAACGATGAATATTTGAGGAATGCAAGCTTGTTGCAAAACGAGTAAAACGATGAGGGAGTAATCTTTTGTCGAGAAAATTAAACTTGGCATGGTCAAAACCAAAAAAGAAAATTGTCTAAACCAAGACATCATCAAAATACGACAAGAAAGGGGCGCCATAAGGATGAAGGGGTTGGAAAAACGTGCGAACATGAAGATGAAAAGACATCGACGAACACATGGCGATTTGGAGAAAATGGAAAGGTTCCATTAACTTTTTAAGTTTCGAAGTAGTGGCTCACAAAATCTTGAGACCATGTAATGAAAGAAACCTTAAGATGACATTTGTGGGGTTTTTCAAAAATGTAAATTATCTCATTTGAATATATTTAGTCGAAAATGACATTTGTGGGGGGCAATTTGTTAGCTGATAATTTTACCAGCCACATTTAATGTGGTCATTATTAGTTGATTTTTATCCTTGCAGGAATCGAAGTCTTTTTCCTTCAAATTTGAGGAGTTCGATGAGATGTGGACTTAACATGAAAAGGCCTAAAAGCTTCGCGTTCGACAACACCCAAGTCAGAGATGCAAAACCGTTGAAGTCAAGCAACTGTCGGTGAAGCGGGAAGATTTCGAATTTCAAAGAGAAACGGTCTCCTCAAATGGAGAACGTGGGAGACAAGCGGTTGTCTACATGGAAGGAGTGCTGATCGTGGGATTAATTCTTTCTAATTATTTTCTATGTATAAAATATAGTTTTCCATAGGGAAAACGGGTCGCAAATCACCTATACAGAATTCTAAAACACTCGAAGTACCGGCGCGAGAGAAAACAGTCATAAAGAATGTATACAAAGGATTTGTTGAACCACCTTTATTTTTAATGCATTGTATTTTACCTTTCCTTTAAGTTTCTGCAATTTAAACTTAATGCATTTACTTTGCTTTTAAAACCCTTTTTTTGTCAAAAGACGCCATACGGTCTCGTTTTGTTCGTAAAGCAACCTGTGAACTTGATGAAGCACAAAAACAAATGCACAACATGTCCTAGGATCTTTGGTTTGGTCCTGCTCGTAATAATCAAAACCAGCTGATATTGTTTACCAAAAACACCGGTAAACAAGTGAGTAGAATCATTTATAATTAGTTGGTAAGAGTGATATGCCAATATGAGGAATTTAACCTAGCCCAATTAAGTGGTGACTATATAACCTTAACATGAATAGAAACTAGGTTAGAATTCATTTCATTTTTCTAATAACACTAAGGAGGCTAGATATAGAGAAAAGGTTAGAGAGAAGAGCAAGAGGAGGTGACCCAAAGGGAAATTTCAAGAGGATTCAAGCTAGGAGAAGGGGGAGTGAAGATTAGCTTAGCTATGTGAAGAAAAGATGTAAGGGGGTTAGACTTTACCATAATAAAGCTATAATTTCACCTTTTTGATTATGGGTCATAACTGCTTTTCTGTGGATTATGATTTGTGATGTTGAATTTCATGCTCCTACTTGATGAGTGATTATAGGTATGTTAAGTTTCATGGAATTGATGTGTTTGTATGTTAAATCTCATAGTTGATGTTTGAAATAAGTTGTGTTGGTGATTTTTTCTCAATCAAGTGTAAACCATGAATTGGTGAGTGATTATTGTTTAAACATGTCTAAATTCATTTGATATATGATTATATATGTCTGTATGTTGTTGGGATTTGAATTGTTGTTGTTGTTTGTGACGTTTGAATGAAAATGTGAAAATATGAGTTTTTGGTTGAAAATGAGTTTGATGATGAATTTGTGATGAAATGAGGTTATGAATTCAAGTTTGTATTTGTTTTGATTGCCTTTTGATGTATGTTAACTAATAAAAAAGTTTTGGAAACGAATTTGGGTAAAAGGGGATCAAAATCGGGGTTTTTGGTCAAAATTAGAATGGGTTCCCAAGAGGAAACCCATAAATCTGGGTTTCAAAAAGATAATTAAGGTTATGCTTCTGATCGACGCTATTGATGAGTTGAAGGCACAACTTAACAAATATTGAGTATCTTGGTGAAAATCATTATACATGTCATGTATTTGTTCAGATGTCTTGCGTAGACCTAGGAGCAGATAAAGATGAAGACATGTGGAAAACGGTCTATTTTTCTCGGGTTGTTCGTGATGATAGCGACGTATGATTTAAGTTTATGGTTGCAAATAATATATTATATCTTTGTGTTCGTTCCAACTACAAGTGCGTAGAATGTTAGTGGAGATTTCATGTAATGTTATGCCATGTGTTGTTCAATTTCAAACACTCTTTATGTTTTGTTAAATTTCAAACATTCGTATAATTTTAACGAAATGTCAAATTGATTTAATATTGATCAATTGTGAAAGATTATGTGTTGTTCTTATTTATGTTTATGACTAGTTATAATTGGTTTATGAATTGTACGCCTCTGGAATTGATGTCGTTGAATTACAGGTAATATATATGCCAAAATTGGCTTGAATTCACATAGCAGAACTTGCTATTTGCATAGTTCATTGCATCAGCAGTTAACTACTGATGCATCTAGCGGTAGTTAGCTGGCGATGAGGTTAAATGTGTAATTTCTAGGTGTTTCTTAGCATACAATGATGTGTGAACAACAATTTTCTTTATTTTTTTGCAACTCAACAATCAATGGTGAGGCAATTCTGGCCTGATTTGCAATATATATCCCTTAAAAAAAAAACAAGGCTTGCTTTATACACCCCCCGCCCTATAAAATATTTGGTTCCCCTAAAAAACAAAATATCATTCTAACAAATTTAAGTTATTTTCCCCAAAAAAAAACAAATTTAAGTTATTTTGACACACAAAAATAAAGATAGTAGAAATAAAAAATATCATTTTTTATTATTTAAATAATTAAATGATGTGTAATTTTCTCTACACTAAAATAATTTAAATTTGTATGTGATCATACAAATGTTGTCCAAGTTCCCTAAAAAACATTATCCTAACTGCTAATGAAGGTTGACTCAATTTATAATGAATTAACTTATCCGTAAAATTAGGGTTCAACTATCGTTGTCGGCGTGAAGACCACTTCAATGAATGATATGTAAATACTTTTGTTCGCAGCCAATTCATCTAAACTTTTTTTTATCAAAATTTTGATTTTATTCTATTTATTCTATGTGACTCGTCGGTTAACATAATGTGTCAAACTCAACAAAATTAATGTTAACACATTCAATTATAAATCACGAATCAACACTTCAAGAACAAACTCCAACTAGTAATATAGCATAGGAGTTACGTCAACCCAAATAGTCAAAATAAACAAATACTATATACTTGTGATAATTATAATCACATTAACTTTGTAATTTGCCTAAGAATGTCAATCTTTCAAACGCTCAGGTAATGCCAATGTTTTCTTATTGATCATAAATTTCTTAGCGTGAACACAACCATTAATAATCACTACTATGCTACAAAAAGTTTGTTACAACCATTAATTAAGTGCAATTTTGTCTTCAACTTAATTTGTTTTTGCCTATAAAAACTGTTCCTATGGAGGGGCATAAGCATAAGCATAATTAACCACATTGTCAATATGGCCAGCAGCAAAGTAGTTAATCTTTTCTCAATTGTCTTGCTTTGCATTACAATTAACAATGATGATGGTGTCTGTAAGAGTATGGTAGAGACACAAGGTTACACATGTGAAGAACATAAGGTAATTAAATCATAGCATAGCATGCATGTTGCAGCATATTCCACATGACATTTAATTATGAAGAAATATTAGTGATGAACAAAACAACACATTGTTAATATATCAAAGATTTAGTTAACACTAACATTATTTTTGCTAACTTAGGCTACAACATCGGATGGCTTCATCCTGAGCATACAGAGATTGCCGGCAGGGCGGTCCGGTGAGAAAGCAAGCAAACCACCTGTGCTAATACATCATGGTCTCTTTTGTGTAAGTTTTCTTGTTTAAGATACAAATTAATACATGAATTATGGATAAACAAAGTCAACAAGTTTGACTCCTATAATTTACCAAACAAGATTAATTACTTGTGATGTGTGTTTTCAGGATGGTGTGTCATGGCTGTTGAATTCACCAGATGAATCATTGCCATTTATTTTAGCGGATAGTGGATTTGATGTGTGGCTTGTTAGTGGTCGTGGATCAAAATATAGCTCGCACTCATCACTAACTCCTATTGACTTGGTTGTTATATTCAACGTTGAATTCGAGTTCCTTACCATCTGAGATTCCCCATATTTAAATTTGAGATATCAGTGAACTTTTGATCAAGATTAAACGATAAAAAAAATTAGATTTTAATTTTATACGTAAAAAACCAAGTTTGAATCTTGATTGTAGATTTCAAAGATTGACCACCGATATTACAAGTACACGGAATCTTGATTGTATATTTCAGCTTTAAGAATTTCACAATTTAATAGAAACTTTAATTGATTATTGATTTATTTAATCATTTTCTATAGGGTTACTGGGATTGGTCATGGGATGAATTAGCTAGCAGTGATCTTCCTGCTTCAATGCAATATGTTTACGATCTTATTGGTCAAAAAATACACTATGTAGGTCATTCACAGGTGAGTTAACCCTAACAGATTATTATTTATTTATGTATGTTTACAACCATAATTTGTGTATGTATATTTAACAATCAATGATTTGAATTTTTTCAGGGATCTTTAATAGCTTTTGTTGCTTTTTCTCAAGGGAAACTTCTTAATATCACAAGATCAGCTGCATTGTTAAGTCCAATTGCTCATATGAGCCACATTACTTCAAAGGCAACAAAACTTGCTGCTGAACTTTTGTTAGCTGATGTATGTGAGATGCACAAAACTATATTTAGCTATATATATATATATATATATATTTTGATAATTGAATAATAATTTACTTTTTAATATTTTACAGTATATACGTTGGTTAGGCATCCATGAATTCCTTCCTACTTCGTAAGAGAATAAATAACCCTTGCCTCTAAAATTATCTTTTTTTTTGGGCAAAGAATTATCTATATCTTTATTAAATATGTTTAAATGAAAAAGAAAATGGTTAAGCTAAAAAGATAGTTGAAAAAATATATATCATATGTTCTTCTAATTAATGAACAGGGGACCTGGATCAGATCTTTTGAATCTCATCTGTGTGAGGCTAAACCTAGACTGCGTAAATCTACTATCAACTTTCACAGGTATTTTAATTATAAATTTTCCTTAATTTTTGTGTATTTTTCTAAAAAATACATAAGAATTAATAGAATTTTCCTTAAGTTTTTGGAATCAACAAATTAGATTGCTGCAATTATTGATTTTATTTTGGGATTCATATTTTTTTTTACTTCATTATTTTGATAATCCTTAATTACCTTTAATTTTTTTTAGGTCCGAATTGTTGTTTAAATACTTCTAGGGTACAATATTATCTCGAACATGCACCACAACCAACATCAACAAAGAACTTGATCCATTTTTCTCAAAGTACGTTTTTATATTTTATATTTTGCTTGTTGTGACTATAAATAAAATTCAGTTTACTTTATATGGATGTACAATTGTTCATCATAAGCATACATTCATATCTCTAGCTATGTACTCCCTCTGTTGTAAAATACATGTTGTAGTCAACCACTACACATATGACAATATATAACTTTGACCATTAATATCTTTAATTGTATATAATGAAAAATTATGAAAATTTGATATTTAAAAAATATACATCGAGACAAATCAAACAAAATCATATATACAAACATTTGTATTTACATTAGTTAAAAAATATGATCAAAGTAAGTTATGTTAATAGTGCACATTGTAAAATTGCGAAATGTATTTTGAAATGGAAGGAGTATATATTTTGTAAAATTATTTTAGAAACTAGTAAGATGAAAAGGTTTTTAAATGTTTTAGTGCATAGAAATCTCAATATAATTTTAGATTTTGATACATTTTGGATTAGGACTAATATCATTTTTTGGCATTATGGAATCGTTGTAGTGATCAGAACTGGAACAATAGCAATGTATGATTATGGTATTTTTAATTGGCAACACTATGGTCAACTATTACCTCCAGATTATGACCTTTCCAGAATTCCAAATGATTTGCCTCTTTTTCTTGGAATTGGAAAGTTAGATATGCTATCTGATGAACAAGATGTGAACGATTTGCTCAATATCGAGTTCAAAAATCATGATGCTAACAAGCTCGTGAAAGTGTACAAAGAAAATTATGCTCATGCTGATTTTATTTTAGGTGTCAAAGCTAAACAAGACGTTTATGATCCCATGATAGAATTTTTCAATGCTCGGTGATATTTAATGGCATTATTTTGCTTCAAATAATGGTGTACACGTGTGTGTATATATATATATAGTGTTTGTGTGTGTTATATTTCTATCAACACTAAAAATAAAAGGGAAATGCTAAACTTCTCGAGAAAAATCATCCCGATGCTATATGATTGACTATTCAACATTATCTCTCGTGTTTTGAGTAAGTTAAGATTAAAGTGGTTTGCTTTATAAAATATAACCAGTTACAAACCCGTGCTTTGCACGGGTTAAAAAACCTATTTTGTAAAATATTTGTTCTAAAGGAAAAATGAACAAATTAAGAGAAATAGTTGAATTTTTCTAAAAGATTGTTGTTGATTATAAATGTGAGCATATTGAACAACGTTAGAAATGTGCACCTTTCTAAAGTATTTATCAAAGCATCAAAAGCTAAAAATAATTAACAACTAATAAGTGTCAGTTCTAGGTAGTAAAATGAAAGCTCTTTTGTCTTCTTTACCTTTATTTTTTCTTTCTACCTTTTGTACAATTAAAAGTGGTACAAACATTTTCCATATAAAATTACATTACAATGTAGATGATAATAAGAAACTCATTCAAACTCCAAACTTAGAGCAGCACTGTTAAGTTTAAGATCTATGGTAACACAAAATAACTACAATAGTTTGGCAAGATTAATGTTGTGCAGCTTGAAGACCAACTGTTTGTACCAACTCATCTTCTCATGAGGAATGAGTCTTTATCCCACCAGCAGATCTGGCTGCTTGGAGCTGAAGACATGGGTTGGCACTTCAATGACTTTGTGTTGAGTGACTTTGGTGACTTTAGTGTATTTTAAATGAAAGAGTAATGATTAAATAATTAAAATAAATTATTTTGATGAGACAAAGACACCCAAAGATCTGAACACTCTTTATATTTTGGGATAAAGTTTAATGTTAGTACAATTTTTACAAGGGTTAAAGATTTTGTGGGTAGCAACAAACAACATTAATCTTCTCAAATCAAATGATCAATGTGGCACTCATATAACTTATTGAGGTGATAAGTCTGTTGTGATATTGAACTTTTTTTATTGGTATTTGCCGGTTTATTTTCACTTGGTGTTTATTCTTTGCCTGCACTTGGTGATCATCATGTATTTGAATTATATTCTCATAAATAATAATTTGTATAGTGTTATTCATCTTTAAAATGAGGTTTATAGATCTTGGAAAACTACCAGAAGATGCACTACTTTATGTCTTTTGTAATATACTTTGTCTCATTTACAAAAGAAATTCATCCAAGCTTTTATTTGGTCTGTACTCATACTAGTGTACAACTTGTGTGATGCACCGGTAGAATTGACATTGGTTAACTAAGGGCCTTGGATGGAACTTATTTTAAACTTATGACAAAGAGCTTATGCAAATAAATAAGCTTTAATATTAATTCATAAGATATTACTAAGAAAATTGTATATTCATAACTTGTTTTTTTTCATAAACTACTTTAACAAGTTTATAAATAATACATTAATGCTTATTTATTTGCATAAGCTGTTTTGCATAAGCTCTAAAATAAGTCAATCCAAACAGACCCTAATTGTATGACTTTAAAATGTTTATGCCCAAAGTTCCAAACGTCTACAATGTAAGTGATATTCTTAAAAAAAAAAAAAAAACAATGTGAATGATATTTTCCGTAGATTTGGGTTAGCAAAAGTTGCAAGATCTAAGAAACAATAACTTGACATTTTACAACAAAACACAAGTTTATCACAACGCAAAAAGTGATCAAAGTTTATAGAATAGCCATAACGTAAATTATTATTTGTGATAAAATAAATATATTATTAAAACTTATTTACAACAACTAATTTGCTAATTGGTTTAAAAGAAGATAATGTTTTTAATCTTCAAAACTTACACATAATTAAAACTTTGATTTCTTTTTTTTTCTTTAATAAAGACTAAAAGTGTGTATGGATCAATAATTTTGCCCAATAATTTTTTTTCCTCCGTTTTTAATTTTTTTAAGAAAATCATAAAAAGTGTGATGGATGTGATTCAAACCTGGGACATACAGGTGAAATAGAACTACCTTAGCCATTTTGCTCTAGTGCTTTTTTTTTCATTTTTGCATTACTAATATATTTATCGTATTATAAATCTAATGTACCCTAATAAATTTATGTTATAATTTAACCACACTAAATCATCATGTCTAGGTCCGCCCCTTGTTTGGATTGAGAGTTTAAAAGAAGAATGTAGGCGACGATTTAATTTTCTTTTTAAAACTACGGACATTTGATTTTTTTTTTAAATTGAAATAATAAAGTAATAAATAATAATATAATACTTTTTTTGTTTTTTGTTTTTTGTGTTTTAAAATCAGAAAGATTGATGTGAAGTTTTCCAAAAAAAATTCTAACCAGAAAACTTATATAAACCTGAAAATTCATATGGGGTGAATTTATTCTGTATTAGGAATTTAATGGTTTTTACAAAAAATTTTAAGTTTTTTCATGTTTTTTGACCTCATTAAGTACTATGTTACCTTAAACCACCTTTAAATACCCCTCCAAACTTCCTCATTTCCTCACATCATCTCAAATTCAAGCTCTCCTCACTCTCCCCCTATTTTTCTTTTTTTTTTCTTCAATAGTCTCTAGTCTCTTTTTACCCCTTTGACGTATAAAGTGGTCAGGCTTGAGGTAAAAAATGGCTAGCCGGCTTTGGGAAAACGAGATCAACCCTTGGGATAAAATTAAATTTTTTTCTTTTTACCCCAAAAACTTTTTATCGTGGGTAAAAAGAATATTCTTGGGGTATAAAAAGAACAAAATTTAGATTTAGCCCAAAGGTTGATGATGTCTTTTCCCCCAAGAAGGTTGGTCACTATTTACCCCACGGCTGATCACTTTTTACCCTAAGAGGGTAACAAGAAAATAAGTAGATTTAGTGAATTCGAATAAATGTATCAATTATTGTATGAATTCTATTAATAAAATGAGATGTTGTTATATGTATTAATTTTGTTCATTTCTTTTTATTTATATTTGCTTTTAATTTTTGATTTTGTATTTAATGAATAAATTCGATATTAATTTAGTTCATTTCATTTTATTTATATTTGTATTTAAGTGAATAAATAAATTACAATAACGTAAATAAATAAATTCGATTTTAACAGCACTCTGCGTAAGTTAAATCACGCAGCGTGTCTTAAGATGTGCAGATTTTAACCCTTGCTTTACATAACTAACACAGGGGTATTTTAGGTAATTCAGTTGGGTGCGAGCAAACTGTGTTGGGTATGTTGGAACAAAATGCGTTTTACAAACATTACCCTTAGAGTGGGGGAAATTGTTAGAACAAAGAATGTTTAACATATTTCACCCTTAAGTTTTTGATGATAACAATGTATTAAAAATTGTCAATTGGATATGCTAATAATTGTTCAAGTGTACAAGACCATAGAGAAAATTTTATATCTTTAAAGAGTTCTGAAAGAACAAAAGAGAGCAAAAGAATCAACAAAAAGGAAGCTTGAAGCGTCTGAAGAATAGGGCTCCTGAAGTGATGACGTCATCAGAAGCAAGTTCGTCAGAAGCGCCTCATCAGAAGCAAGATCACCAGAAGCTGAAGTTCATCAGGAGCTGAAGAACTTAAAGTTTTAAAAGCTGGAATCTCATTTAATCTTGCCTAAGAGTTGCTAAAGACGTAAAGAAGTGTAACAACGGCCTTGAGATGAATTTTGAAAGCTTTGGATGCTTACTCCATCAAGAGCGTTGAAAAAGGACAATTGTACGAACTGTACAACCACCTTCTCCACTACTTTGGTCGTGCTTTGCAACAAGACAACGATAACAGCCCTGCCTGCAGAAATGTTCCTTCATACAAGGAATGGATTTGAAATTGATCCTTCATAGGACAATAACCATATCAAGCAAAAGATCATTGGTGATCAACAAGTTTCAAACGACTCTTTTATGCATGCGTGATGGCAATTCTCCAACGTCTCTTTCACTCCAGTATATAAAGGAGTGAAGGTCTTCTAGTTGAAAAAACATATACAACATACAGACAAGAAAACAATACACACGCATTCAAAAGCTAGACTCTCTAAACATTTCAAAGTTCATACTCTGTTTTGTTTGCATTTCAAAGTTACTTAGAATTTCTTAAGAATAGTCCACATTTTAGAAATTCTATAGTCTCTAAAGTCTAAAGAGTCTGTAATTGATTTGTATTGTGAACACCACTAATTGTATATTAAGTGTTCAAACTCAAACAATTTTCTGTGTAAATCTGTTTGTTTGTAAGTCTCTTGCTTGTGTG
>Ga0315913_1008887_pt1 | contig 11845 bp, 9 predicted proteins | sample MpolsnodulesMG_FD_207736 | JGI IMG/M metagenome (GOLD analysis project Ga0315913, IMG submission 207736) | Medicago polymorpha root nodule microbial communities from Los Angeles, California, United States - small nodules | ecosystem: Host-associated > Plants > Roots > Nodule | place: USA... | reverse complement strand
TTGAAGCTTGATCAAATCACCAATGATCTGTTGCCTGATTTGGTTATTGTCCTATGAAGGAGTAATGTCAAATCCATTCCAAGTCTGGAGGAACACCGTTGCAGGAACATCTGTTGTTCTTGTACTAGCAGACATAAAAACAGAGTAGTGGAGATAGTGGTTGTACACTTCGTACAAATGTCCTTTTTCAACGCTCTCCAAAGAATAAGCACCCAATGCCTTAAAATCTATTTGAAATAGTCGTTGCTTCATGTTTCTAGTCTTCTCTGATGATAGGCGCAATTAAATCTTTACTTGAACAACATTTGAAGTTCTTCAGTCTTTCAGCTTCTGATGATCTTCAGAACCTCTGATGACGTCAGCTTCTGGTGAACTGCTTCTAAAGAGGTGCTTCTGATGACGTCGGCTTCTTCAGAACCGCTTGTCTTCAGAACCTCTTTCTTGCAACACAAGCTTCCTTCTTGTTGATTCCATTGCTCTTATTTGTTCTTCAGAACCTATGCTTGAAATTAAAGACACTAAATTTTTTGTCTATGGTCCTGCACACTTGAACAAATATTAGCATATCCAATTGACACTTTTAATACCTTGTTATCATCAAAACTCAAAGGGTAATGTTAAACATATTTTGTTCCAACAAGCTGAGGATGCCATGAAATGATAAATGAGTCTGGGATTTTGTTATGAACAACAGTTATGTGATGTAGGTTGGATAAAAGTTTTGCTGATCTAATTATGAGAAGGCAATATAAATAGATGAGAGACAAAAGGATGGAAAATATGATAAATTTGTTTTTTTTAATAAAATATAACCCTAACCCTAATATATTATGAACTATTGTTAGTAATATTTTTGGTATTATGTATTCCCTCGGAAAAGAAATTGGTATTATGTTTTATCCTAATTGAACTAAAGAATGAGTTGGTTCAATCTTAATTGAACTAAATATTAAGTTATTTCAAAGGTTAGTTGAACTAAACTTCAATTAGTCAAAAACCTTGTTGAACTAAAGATTAAGTTAGTTCAAACCTAATTGAACTAAATAATAAGTTAGTTCAATCCTAATTGAACGAAAAATTATGTAAGTTCAATCCTCATTTAAATAAAGAATAAGTTAGTTCAAACGCTAGTTGAACTAAACATCAATTAGTCAAAACCTTAGTTGAACTAAAGAATAAGTTAGTTCAATCCTAATTAAACTAAGGATTAAGTTAGTTCAAAACCTAGTTGATCTAAACTTTAATTTGTACAAACCCTATTTGAAATAGAGATTAAGTTAGTCAAACTCGCATTAGAACTAAACTTCAAATAGTCAATAGGTTAACTTTTTTAAGGATGAACTAATAGTTAACTTGTTCTTGTCTAAAAAACTATTTAAGCTGCACAAAAACTAAAACGTTATACAATTGGTTATGACCCGGTCCATAGTACCATTTTCACAAAATGACAAGGTTATGACCCGACCCAGAAAATCATTTTAACAAAATGACAAAATTGTTGTTATGCAGTCAGTCTTAGACAAGGCTTGAATATTATTTAACTTATACACCAGGTATTGGACTATCAATCACAACCGTCTATATTAATTATTATTATTATATCAAAGGTCAGATTTCAACTAGTACAAGTTGGACCCCACCTTTCACTAGTCCAAATTAAAAGAAACCTAAGTGAAAATTGTTGTATACACATATTGTTTGGCTGAAACACTCCAATAAAATACGAAAATACCCCCTCGGCAGTTAACTGCCGAAATCCAGTTTATTCCATCGGCTCTTAAGTGCCGAGAAATGAAGAATCAATTTTGTTTTGCTTTGGTCTCAATCAGTCTCACTTCTTACATCTCCAACCAAATTTTGTTTTGCTTCTCGCTTGATTCCCACCTCCCTCATGTTTTGTATTCTGCTAGTATGAAGAACTAATAATAATTGCAATTATAATTATATCTAAGAGAGGATTGGCATCAAGTAAGACAAGAGAATAGATCTGCGATTCAACTTAATCAAATCGAGAAAACCCCACAACCGTTATTGATCTTGTCATCATCGTCACCGACATCAACCTCTGCGATGGTGCCACCGTTTTCCACCTCTAACGCTTAATCCAATACAATGTGTCTGGTGTTTGCTTCATTCGGATCACGGCTCGCTAAAACATCATGACGCTTCTCTCCATGCCGATCTGTCATGCACTGTCCTCCGCATACCAATTCATCATGTTCTTTGCTCAAATTTAAGATTCTTCATTTTTTTAGCCAATTAATTTTCTAGTTTTTCTACTACAAAGAAAACACTAGGATAAAATCATAAAATTGGACTTCGGCACTTAGATGTCGATGGATAAAATTAGATTTCAGCAGTTAACTGTCGCCGGTTTACTTCTGCGGCAGTTAACTGTCGTGGGGGTATTTTCGTATTTTACTGGTATGTTTCAGCCAAACAATATGTGTATACAACAATTTTCAACCTAAGTTAGAGTTTGTTAGCTATGCATTGGGAAATCAAATTTTATCACTCCTACTTTGCAGGTAATGTGTGTGCGAACGCGTGGACTAATATGAGATATGACCAAGAACCTATTTTGATGTTTTATGAGGAACATCATCCTCAAATTAAGTCCTTATACTTAGCTGATGTGTTAAGACTTAGAGTTGTCATCTTCGACAACTTTTTGTGTTTTGACCCTCTTCCTCTCAAAAAAGAAAGACTTAATTACATAAATGGTCCATCAACTTATTTGTTGTTTTCGATTTGGTCCCTTAACTCTAAAATTTTCCTTTTTGGTCCTTCAAATATGCTCTGCCAATCAGTTTGATCAATGTCAGTAAACTTTAACCTCAAATGTATTAGGTGGACCGACACTGTAGGTGGTACACCGTATACCTTATCAATTTTTTATTCAGCCTTTTGATCTTTTCTTCAAAAAGGGGACAGTTAGATTATGGAGATCTATTATATCTATCGGTGCATCACTACCATCTATTTTTTTTTTAAAATATTTCTTCATCTTCTCCACTCCTCATCTTCATTATCATCTTCCTACATTCATCAAAAAGTTCAATAAACCCGAAATTTTATTTTTTCCAAAAAAATCAAAAATCAAAAACAACGATAACAACTTTAACTTGTTACAAATTCAATCAACCACAACAAAAACTTCTTCATAATTCAACTTTATAAAAAAATTCCATAAATTAAATTGAATAATTTCTATGATTTCAATTTTAATAAATCTCTAATTTGCTTCTTTCATTCCATTCCTAGCAACACCAATTTTAAGATTCAACCCCTTTTTGTTTCCCTGCAATTTGAAGAAGAGATGGCTTCAATGACAATGGTAACACAAGTAATTGCATCTAAATGAAAATAACTAGACTTGGCTTAAGCTCACACCTTCAAATCCAAGCCACTACTGCCTATTGCATCAACAACGACAATTTCTGAGCCATCAAGAAATTCTATGATTGTTGGGCATGCGCATCATGGGCTTGCTGGTCTCTTTGAGGAGATGATAAAGCAAGGTGTTAATCTAGATGTCGTGACTTTCCTTGGCCTCTTATCCTCGTGTCAGCATGGAGGTCTTGTTAAAGAAGGTCAAGTTTACTTTGGTTCCATGGTGCAAGAACTAGATCATTATTCTTGTATTCCATGGACGAAAAGGGAAAATTTTATAGTTAAGAGACCAAATCAAAAACAACAAATAAGTTGAGGGACCATTTATGTAATTAAGCCAAAAAGAAAAGAGTAAGTAATAATTCGTAGTATGTCTTATCTAAACAATGATTATCTAACTATATAAATAAGTATGAAATTAATTTAAAAATTATATATACAAAATAAAGTATCAATTTAATTCTTTGTTTATCATCCCTTACGACAAGGCTAAATTAACATAATTTATATACTTTTATTTTTGAGGTGATAATTGATTTTTTTTTTTTTACAAGAATAATTGGGTTCCGTTTGGATTGAGCTTATGAAAAAGAGTCTATGCAAATAAATAAGTTTTTATCTTAATTCATAAGTTTTGACTAGCAAAAATTGTACTTTCATAAACTGTTTTTTTATAAACTACATTAACAAGCTTATAAATAATACATTAAAACATATTTATTTACATAAGCTGTTTTGCATAAACTTTGAAATAAAACCTTGATATACTTTGTTCACCACTTTTAATATTTATACCGTTTTGAATTCTAAAAAAATATATTTATACTATTTAGAAATTAACCAAATAATTAAGTTTAATGAACTCCTCCACATGATACATATCCATCGGTTCATGTATATCTCATAACCAAATTCTGAATTACCATACCTATTTTCTTGAGAAAGTTAAAATATAAAAAAAAAAAAAATAAGTTGTTTAGAAATTAAATTAGAGAATGATAGTTTTAAATTAAATTCATCATTTATCATTTATTCATGTAACAATAATATTCACGGTGTAATCCCCTTAGATGTCTGGGTTCCACTGTCACTTGACTCCAAATGACCCTTCAACGGGTGGAATGAATGATCTTGTTTTGCATAAGCAGGTTCTATTGAAGGTTTTCATTTTTGCGTGGCAGTTGATTCCGGACTGGTTGCCAACCAAGACTAATCTTGTCATAAGAGGTATGCTCCATGTCGAATTCGCGGAGTGTGGTGCTGGTTGCGGTTACGACGAATCAGCATCGCATCTGTTCCTCCATTGTAACAGTTTCAGCCCTTTATGGGGTACATCAGATCGTGGGTTGTTGCTTCAGGGGTTGAACCTAATGATATCTGTGAACATTTTTTTCAGTTCATTCATTGTACATAAGGAAGCGCAGATCCTTCCTTCAGCTAGTGTGGTTACTTTGTGTCTGGATGGTTTGGAATGAACGCAACAACAGAATATTTAATAATAACCAAACCACCATAGCACAATTGTTAGAAAAGATTAAATTTCATTCATTATGGTGGTTAAAGGCTAATAATGCCTCGTTTGTGCATGACACTCAGATGTGGTGGTCGGACCTATGTTATGTCTGGGTATCGACTGACCGTACTTTTGTAAATATTATTTGACTATTCTCTTTTTTGGATGGCCCTTCGGTACATCTTGTACTAAAGTGGTTTCAGAGCCAGTGTTAATATATTCCATTTTGATGTCTTAAAAATAAATAAATAATAATATTCACATTTGTTTATGTGAGCGTAACTCAGTTGGTAAGTACAATATATATTTTATGTAGGGGTAGGGGTTCGAACCCTGAATACCCCACTTCTTCATATTTAATCGTGTGAACCCCACTTCTCCATATTTAATCGTGTGAGCTGCACCTACTTGACAAAAAAAAATTCACATTTTGTACCAAAGAAAATAAAAATAATATTCACATTAATTTTTAAACTGAGTCACTGAACAACAAAACATAAGGGATTTGTTGTTCCCTCCGCCGTTCTCCGCCGTGTCGGAGATTATAGAGCTGCCGTTGTCGTCCTGTCCTCCCTTTCATCGCTCTGGTAAGTTAACACTCACATAATTACTTTACCAATCCATTTCCCCCAAATTCTATCCAACTCTAAATTTATAATTTCAACTTCATATACAAATTAAATTGTTTTTCTTGAATCAATTGTATATATCGTTAATACTGCACTATGAAGCACTGACACTACTACGAACACTGGACACGACACTGACACGGATACATTGAGTCATCGACACCGGAAAATATGAAAAAATGAATTAATTGAACGCAATCACATGTGTCTGACACTGGACACACCTTCCATCAGAAATGTTGGTGCTACAGAGATACTGCAGAGCATGAGAGCTGCATGAATTTACTAGGAACTATTGGTTTAAGATTTTGACATTGGATTGCTTGCATTGTGTTTATATGTACATTAGGGACTTGTCTATTTACATTTGTGATTTTTATTTGAGTGTTAAGCCTTCAAAGATATTGAACATGGTAGACAATGCATGCTGGAAATTTTCTGTATTTAGCTTGAAAGTCAGGTGAATTTTCAGCACTTATTGGTGATGATTTTGTGAAAAGTCGCTGTTTCTATTTGTCGATATGTTGTGTATCAAAATTGGTTGCATTTTTGTAAGTTTTAGTGTGTGAAAAAATTCTGGATTGCATGTAGTGCAAATCAGATGGTGCAAGAAAGTTCTGGACTGAAACAGTAGTTGGCATGAATTTTTTTTGATAAATTTTAGTTGGATGAAATCCAAATAAACATGTGGAAGTACTTATATATATGTTGATAATTCTCGTGTAAAATTTGGTAGAAACCAAACATCATTTGCACGGTGAAAACAATTTCTAGTATTGTTCTGCTGATGTCCCATTAACCTAGTGTTGTATTTTGATCGAGTTGATGATTGATGTGAGTTTTATAACATTGGGACCATATCAGTTGTAGGTATTGGCAATTGAAGCAAGTTCAGTCACCATTGTTCCCTCCGTTCCGTGTTTGCTACCTTCAAAACTGAGATTATTAGGCAAGCCTCAGACATTTCTCAAATTGTTTGCATCTTCGGTTCTATAACTCCTTCATTTTTCTTTATTTTTTTGGATGGGAAAATATTAATTATTAGCTGAGGTTATTAGTCCTTTACCTCGAGATAAATGAGTTGGAGAAAGACATGGTTTTTGGTAGAAGACTATGGCGTTGTTTGATTCATGTAGCCGACCCCACATAGCGGGATAAGGCTTGGTTGTTGTTGTTGTTGGTGGTGGGTGAAATTGAACTCATTACCTCCTTATCAATTCAAGCCCTGTGTCCTTCCCCCCAAACCACCACATTATTTATCACTCCATACATTTTGTTTGTGTTTAAAGTATGAATGAGTTTATAGATGAAAATTGTTCAATTTCATTTCTTCAAGTTATTAGTTGAAGATTTTAGGGGTATGTATTTTTATTGGGTTTTGTAATCACTTAGATCTTAATTGTGAAGAACATTGTTACCGATCCTGTTATAAACTCGGCAGTTATCGTATTATTTTTTTTAAAATGTTTTGCAAATAAGTTTTGTTATTTTAGTAATGAATAACGCTAGGTGTAAACTGAAGTGAATGATCCTTGCTGTATATTCAGGGTATACATATTGATAATATGATTGAATTATTATATGTAATCATAGTTATAATCTCTGAAATCATGTAAGCTGGAATCCAAGTACAGTAAAGAAATGTTGGATTTGTTTATTTCAGGATGGTTGAGTTCTCAGTAAGTAATGCCAGATATACTTATGTGCATGGCCAGGAAAATCCCTCTCAAAATGCTGACATTCACCATATAGTTCTGAAGAGGAGTGGTTCAAAATATTTTTTTGTGTATGCCTCAGCACTTCTTGTGTTAGCATGTGCAATCTATCTGTGTTTTCTTGAGGTATGTCTTCCAACAAATTTTCTTTGTCTGTGACATGAAGATGTTGAATTTGAAAATTCTGTGACTTTTTCCTTGTTTCTTTCTTTTTTGCTTGGTTATATCCCTTCTATTAACAGGAAAAATCGATCAGTCTTGTGTATTACAGCTTGTTTTTTGACATACTTCTTGTCAAGTTGTTACTTCGGAAGCCTGTTAATAAAGGTGAGTACTTGACTAACAGGGCATGTGATGCTCTGAAAGATAATTGTTATTTTCATTGTAGAACAGAGAAAATAAATCTAATGTATGTTTTGGTTTGAAACTTATTTTAGTCATTTTAACAAGGTTGGCATTTGCTTGCAGAGTCTGTCGTGATTATGCCGGGTTTTGGAGTACAACTTGAGACTCACTATATGAGGTAATCTTTTTATTGATCAGTAACTCACTCAACAATCAACGTTAAGTTAGGATGCATGAAAAGCTTAGTGTAGAATTATATAGCTTTTTTTATAAAGAATTGTGCACTCATAATAAATATTGTCTTTTGAAGAAAAGGTTGGGACATTAGAATGCTGTTGCTAGTTCAGGGTTCTTTAGTTTGTTTGTGGGATGTGGATTCCTTGCAGGCAGGAAAATACCGTAATCATACAGTCAACATATCCTCCATTTGATTCAGCCAAAGGTCCACTTTATTTCTTTTTCGCTTCAAAGTCTTAAAACACAAAGGAGTTGTTTGATTAACTCAAACGCACACACTTTTCCCTCCGATCCGCGAGGCCGTCTCGAGGCCAACTCTAGGATTGGATACTGTTCAGTCGCAAAACAGCACCACCTTTCGAGCACACCTGGCATCTCCGGTAGTGGTCTTTCCCAGAAGATCTGATATACAGTTATGGATTCCATCGTTGTCTACGGCAGAGAGTATAGGTGGAACATATGCTCCAGTATTTGGGACAAATTTCGACATTTTCCTCTTCCGCGATTGTGATGGCAAGTTTTTTGCATGGACTCAAGTTTCTGCTGGATACGTTTGGAATGATTCAGGAATTTGTGCTTTGTGGTCTTATTAGAAAGTAACTTGTGCTTGGATAGTAAATTGTTCTTTCTGAAAGAAATTGTGCTTTTGGGTTCAATGGGATTTCAGATTCAAGACCAAGGTTTCATTGTGATAAACTGTGCTATCTGCTTTGGGGTTTCACCGGATAAATTTGCCATCTGAAGTATAAAGATCCCATTTTCACAGAGGAAAGCAACTGTTATACCAACACTTGTAGCTCACATTGTATTAGATTTGTGTCTGTAAATTGTATCAGAATTGTTTATGTTAAATTCATTCAATCTGTTCATTTCGTTTTATTGTATCAGATTTGTCAATGGTAACTGTATGCTTGTTCAATCATGCGCCTTCATTAAATTTGATGGTGCTTTTTCGTCTCAAAATTGAAAACTAAAAAGGAGTTGATATGGGCCTTTGGGTGAATCAAATGGTGGAAGAATACTTCACTGTGTGAATGTGGAATTACTTTCACTTGTATAGAATCCACATCCATATATTGGTCATGAAAATTTCTTCTAGATTTTTAACTCATTTAACTAGTTATTTTGCTTGGCTTTCACAATGACACTTCTAACTCCAGCATGGCTTTCCTATATTCAATTTCATGATGTGCTTATTTTGTTGTTGATGCTTTGTTGCAGTGGAGAAGTCATCCGAAGCTTTGTCCCCATTGACAAGATTCTAAAACCTGTTTTACTAGAATGTGTGACTCCGGTAACTTGTTACTGGACTCTATCCTTGATTGTTCACGACGAATCTGAAATGGTGTTAGTTTTCAAGGTAAAGCTATATTTTTTTCGCACTAGGTTTCATTCTAAACGTCTTTTTACTTGGTTCTGGAATACTATTGCTTATTATTGGAATGCTAAATATATAAAGAGTTCATGGTAACATGATAAGACTTTTATTTAACTGAGATACCATTCAGACAACTGTTTTATGTTTTTTACCTATTAATGGAGAATCTCTAATTTGTTTGCTAGAATTTGCGACCACCACTTAAAATGCTGGTTCATGTTTGGAAGGCCTTGTGTGCTGCAACTGATAATAAAGAAGAGACTTGTACAATGCAAAGTAGGTGATGGATAGCTATGAGTACCTTATACTCCCGGATTGGCAAAAAATTACAGCTATGATTAATTGATTATACTGGTTCTGGACTAACTGATAGGGTCTCAAGTTTATAGTTTGGAATGTAATGGGCAATTGACTATAGGACTATTAGATAAAGTGTTTTCTCATCTCTCAGAGAGTGTCATGAAACTAAGATATGTTACGTTCATACATGATAGTGATTAGTGGCCATATCCTAGGTTGATAACATTACCTTCTGGATTCCTTGCTAAGAGTGCGTCTTTTACATTTTGAAAATAAATTTCTTAAAGTGAAGATATTTATATTTGACTTTATAGCACAAGATAAATATTAAATGAGTTTCAGAGTTGAAGATAAAGTTACTATGGACTTAAGATGAAGATATTTATATTTGATTTTATAGCACAAGATAAATATTTATTTTTTGAGAACTATTACTTTGCAAAATAACATCTAAAGGTACATAACAACTTGTTGTACATTGTTTGATTTCTAAGACTGTTTTAGAGACATGACAAACTGGGTGTGGGTGCAAGAGACATTGTTTGAATTGTAAAATTGTTTCAGAGACATGACAAACTAGGTGCAAACAACAGCACAATTATTGAAATTTGTATCCTTCACTAAACCACAACACAATTTCTTGTCTCACGTATAAGTTGTTTAAAAATACCAAAATAACTTTGTCCACCAAAAATGTAAAAGTCAAAAATTATTCAATACCATAAAATTTTATGTTGTGTTATTCTCTCTAGTACTTAGAAGATCAAATGCACCCTAAACCTCTGTTTGGTAAGCTTTCAAAGAAGAGAGATTGAGGGACGAGAGAAGATAGAGAGAAATGTCAAACTCACCATGTTTCTTGAGTAGAGAAAGAGAGAGGAACGAGAGATTAAAATTAGCGTGGACTCCACAAATATTGCTATTTATTGCTATTTTATTAATTGAACGAGAGAAATATTGCTATTTATATTGTAGCTGCAATTACAGTTAATTGCAATTTAAACCACTTGCATCTTAATATCAACTTCTAGAAATAGCAAATTATTAGAACATGATTTCAATCCAGGAAATGTTCATTACAACCTAATAGAATGTCGGCTTCTGATTTTAGTTGTTTTCGTGGTCCCTTTGTTTTGGGTTATCTTCTTTGTCCTTTGTTGTCCTCCCTAATCTTTATCTGTAGGTCCCAGCTTTCATTGCTGCTACTTTTATTTATAAATAGGTCTGAGCACCTCTTATACTCATTTCTCTATTTAATGTATATGTTATTTGCCATTGAAAAAAAAACCTCTAGTAGAATCAGCATTTCTATATCACAAGAATATCAATCTTGAAATAACATTACAGTCCACTTGTTAAGTAATAAAGAGTTGTTAATAAACCAATGAATGAAGTACTGTTCTTGAAAATTATTTGGTATGATATTTGAGGGTAAGTACACAATATAAACTTTTTTTTAGGAACACAATATAAACCTTAATAGAGAGTTGAAAACTGGATGAGGCATCAAAAGTAGTTATATTCGTGGCCAAGGCATGAGAGTATCATTAGGTGTAACGATTTGGTTTGATTTACGGTAAATTGTTCAAACCGATCAAATTTATATTGATTTGGTTTAGTTTTCAATGTTTTATTGTTTTTTAGAAGTGGAACAAAACTAAACTAAACTGAGGATATATGATTTCGTTCAGTTGATGGGTTCATCTAAAAATGCAATTAAAAGATATTTTTATTAAACATTTGTATTTATATATTAAAAGTAAAATATATGAAGTTCCAGTAAACATTGTATGAATTCCTAATTGAGCACACACATTATATATGCAATTGAAATAAAATCCTTAGTTTTATGACAACCATACTCCATCTAATTACCTAGTGGAATGAAAATATTATCTTCACTGCTATTATAAACTTCAGCAGCTTCTACCTAGTTACGAGAAAAAAAATCCTACCTGACTGCACAAATTTTGCACCTTTCTAAAATCTCCACTTGGATGATGTTAGAACATTACACCAAGAGACACCAGCTGATCATAAATGACATCCAGGCATATGAAGTTTGCAACATAATATTAGCAATTATATTAGCAATTGGCCTGTTTAATGTTAACATTCAATTTGCAATCTCATTTGCAACATAATTGTAATATAACTTCAATCATTAAATGTCAAATAAGTAAAAATAGTTGCCACACTGCCTATAAGTTGGCTCAATCTACTATTACCAACAGAGTTTCAAAATGGTGTGGCTTCTTTCAAATATATATAACTATATAAGTATATATGTATGCATCAGGACTTTGCTAGCATTACTCTTGGCCAAAAGGAGCTT
>Ga0315913_1008882_pt1 | contig 11848 bp, 3 predicted proteins | sample MpolsnodulesMG_FD_207736 | JGI IMG/M metagenome (GOLD analysis project Ga0315913, IMG submission 207736) | Medicago polymorpha root nodule microbial communities from Los Angeles, California, United States - small nodules | ecosystem: Host-associated > Plants > Roots > Nodule | place: USA... | reverse complement strand
CCACCCCACCCCACCCCACATCTGCCACTTTCTAAAGTTGCATTTTTTTAAGGTTAAGAATATGGGTTAGGAATAAAATTGCTACAAATGTAATAATAGAGGGACTTTAAAATGGAGGACTATTTTTTGGAGTGTGATTAAATAGGATGATCAAAAGTGTAATTAATTCAAAAGGAATTTAGTAGAAAGTGAAATGTTCAATGACTTAGAATGAGGATGTATCCTATATATCTACTTATCGAATGGTTTCATCATGAGAGAGAATCACATAATAATTTATCTAAATTTAGATCAAACACATTTACCTTTTACTTACTTAAGAGTTAAGATCGAAGGGAGTATATTTTGTTTTTTCTTTCTCCATAGGTATCTAGTAACCCAAGAGAATCCACACCTCGTATAATGTGTGTGGGTTGTTTCATGGATTAAAATCATAGTATTCTAGAAAATTTTCATGGATTAAATTTTTTTTGTCTCTTTTTGTTTCTTCAGGTAACCAGACCTAGTCGCCGATTTCACTTTTTTTAAGATGAATAAGTGTGATGTCCAGGATTCGAACCCATGCCCCTGTATATAACAATGCATGTCTCTGTCAGCTGAGTTAAGCTTATGAGAACATTTTTTTGTCTCTTTTCATAAGACCATTTTGTTATTTCCAACTATAATTATTTTTTTACCTACACAACCCCATTTAATATACTTTTTTTCTTTAATCGCCAATAAATAATATGTTGAAAACATAAACTAACTTTCTCTCTTAAAAGGATAAAATTATAAAAACATTACTCCTTCCGTCCAAAAATTAATGTATATGGTTCAAAATTTATAAAATGAATTAAATGTAAGGAAAGTATTATAAGTATATTTCTATTTCAATTTTTTTAAAAATATCAATTATATTCTAAAATATGGATAGTCCTCTAAAGCCCTCCTCTCAAAAAGACCATAAAGGAATTCGATCTAGACTAGTCATAAAGTTTAAAGTCGAAACCATGAAAGTCTGACATTAACTATTTTACGAATATTTTCTTATTAAAAATAAATAAATGCAAAACATATTAGTAAATCGTATTCTTTAACGATGGAAATCACTTAAATGTAACTTTGAATTAAAAGTTAAAAAAAATATAAAAATGTAGAATTTCTTTTATTACATTTCTAAAAGAAACACCCCTGTATAAAAAGTTTTAATAACACCTTTTAAATTTAAGTTGTTATAGTCTTTAAGAGACATACATAAACTATGTCATACAAAAAGTACACATAATTACCTTTGTACTCGAGATACCATTAACTTCAACACCTCCTGCATGTATAACGTTTTGAGCTCATCATTTGACAATAATAACTTCTTACACGTATAATAAATTAATGTATAACGTATATTTCTTCGGTCTCAAATATAAAACGAAAGTTTAGTTAACATGAAAGATGTATTTAGTTCAACTTTTAGATCAAATACATCAATTTTTGTTGATCAAACTTTTTCATATATTTAAGACCGGATGAGTATATAGAAAGAAAGATATATCATAAGGAATTAAGGTTGAAATAAAACATATACCTTCTGGGTGCAACCTAGCAGTAGACAACCAGGAAGCACAAAGGAGTACAAGCAAAATACAAGCCGTAGAAGTATTCTTTATAAGTATCATGATGGTTATTTGTCTCACGTTTGTTCCAAAATTCAGAAATGGAGAAAAGAGAGGAATGCCTTCAAAAGAGGATGTTGTTATTTATAATACTAATTAAAGTGTGTTATGCTAATTAAGGAGAAAACCAAGGTCAAATTTAGGTATTCACACTCATATACCCAAGTCAAAGATCGGAGTTATCTTTCCAACATTCGCCTTCTTCGACGTACACTTCAAAATGTAGGTGTTCATTATTATTTTTTATTTATTTTATTTTTCATTTCTTTCCACATGAGATACTCTGTTCTAAATTATAAGTTGTTTTAATTGTTCTAACGTATTAAGAAATATAATTAATTTTGTATAAAATAAAGATGTTATGAGTATTTTACAAAAGATAAATCAAAAAATTGAAGGAAAAAAAGAGTAATAAACAGTTAACGGTATAATAAGAAAAAATAACATTAATGATTCATTGGTATTATAAAATGACTCATAATTTGACACAATTTTTTTCTAAAACGACTTATAATTTGGGACGAGGAATGGTATTTAAGATGTAATGGATATTAAATGTAGGTACTTCTCAATCGGAATATAAATTTTGATTTATCACATTAGAGGAGTCTAGTCCTTGCAAATTTTGATTTGTCATTTTCTTTATTTTTAATCTAATATTAATTCAATTGTACATTTTGATTAAATTCATAAAGAGAGCAATTTACACGAATATTATTGAGACATTAATGGAGGTAAGAGAAGTATTCTTTATGCCTTTGCTCAAGCCAAAGAAATAGTATTTCTAATAGGTAACCCACAATTAAGGGGGCAATGTCATTGGTGAATATATACTTGTATCTCCTCGCACTTTAGACTGATCTCATAGTAGTAGTAGTAATATTGTTTTTAGTTTTTACTTTTTTAAATTTCTAAATTTAATATGTTCATTGATGCCTTGTTCAAAAAAAAAAAGGTTCATTGATGCATGAGTGTGGATTCTTTTGTTCGCGGATTATGATCTCCACATATTTTTTTTAAAGAAATATATTTATAGCATTTTATTAATAATAAGCTGTTCAATACACTGAGGTACATTATAATAAGTAGTGAGACTAGTTAATAATATGGAAACTCATGTTAGAGTGTAAACTACATTGTTTGTTTGTTGTTTATTGAATTTGACCTTGAAGTTTCTGAAGTGAGAAGTTAACAATCGTCCGCACACAGAGATTATTTGGCCGGTCTCTGTAAGATCAGTCTGGTCATGATGGAAAGCATCTCTTGTAACTTTAGAATGTCCGCATGCGGAGATTATTTGGCCGGTCTCTGTAAGACCAGTCTGGTCATGATGGAAAACATCTCTTGTAACTTTAGAATCTGACGTAAAGTTCACATTGTCAAAGGACATGTCACTCAACCATTTCATAACGTAATAGAGTCAAAGCTTCTCCCATTGGGACTGAGCACATAAGAGAGATATGGATAGTTTTTGCAAGCACAAATATACCTTCATCGTCACAAATACAAATACAAATACTTATCCATGTTTTATTGAGTTGATCGGAAAAGGATGCATCAACATTGCATTTTACTTGATCACATGGTGAATACCACAATTGCAGTCAAGTCCAGTTACAAAATCTTCACAATTTGTTTTAATATGTAAATTACACTACTTTTTTATTATTGATGAAATACTACAAATCCATGAGATAGAACTTTTCAAGGAAAAATAGATAGATATGTAGACACAAATTTTATTATTTTAAAGGGACTTTATACTTATCGATGCAATGGTTGAAGCTGGGAATTAATTTTTTATTTTATTTTGCCTTTATAAATATATTCTTTTTACCTTCTATGACAATAAATAATTTGTTTTATTTTTTGTCTCTACCATGTGGCATCCATCCATTGGGTAGATGTGGCATGTCAATACTATGTGGCAATGCTGACGTGTCCCATCAAAGTCACGTGTCAACCTCATTCAATATGGTGCTGCCATGTGGACGAGTCATAGACATAAGTGATACTAACGTGTACTCTATTTGCTATATCATCTTTTTTACTAGTTAAGATCGGAGATCAAATACAAGTGAAAAACAAAACAAAAGAGAGGAAGAAAAAATAGAAATTTATGGAGAGTAATGCCAAAGTTCAGTACATGGATGTCAAAATTAATCATCTTGAAGAATATATTTATAGGTTTAGGAGACACAACATTGTTATGTATGACATTTTGATTTTCTTTTGTAAATATCCAAGACCTCCTATGTTAGGAAGCAAAAAATATCAAACACAAATAATATAAAAGTGTCTTGATTGTTAGAACCTGTTTACTCATATTAAACCACTTTACTTGATGAGACTTAGATGCGTGTTTGTCCCACCGTCAAATATGATACTGTTCATAATGAGACGGTGAGAGTGTTTAATTTGCTCTTATAGGTAATCTAAATTGGTTTTCAATCCCCATATAATTTTTTTTTTATGAAGTTAGTAAATAAAAAATAACCACTAGGAATGATAAGATCTGTGTGAATCAGAGAATGTATCGAACCATGGCATACTAAGAGGGTTCAAAGACCATTGTGTTGTGTCATCACTCGAGGTAGAGAAGAGTGCACCAAATTAGGTTACCAAAAAAGAGAATGGCGTTGCTCACAATAACGTAGAAAACAAGTTAGGTGTGTTTTGCGTTTGTCTACCACCGTTTGAGAAAAGGTGTGCTTAATTTAATTTGCCGAGGTAGGTATGGTACATGAAAAAAGGTGATCTATGCTTATTAAATTTTTGGAGATTACAATTTCCCGTACGAGAGAACATGAACATTTAGCAGTTTAAGGCGTTAACGTCCTCGTTACACCCATTATTTGTTTCTCTAACCACGTTGATCATGTAAAGTACTCTATTCCTTATTACTATAAGCTTCCTTTGACAAATTTTACAAGAAAAGTTTCTAATGTAGTTAATGTGTCTAGTATGTGTATGAATTTTATTAAATTATCTTTTGTTTGTATGTGTATATAATTTGATTTTTCATATTCCAATGCAAGTTAGTAGTGTTAATTATGGATAGGGTCTTGGTAACTTGTGCCTAAAGGGCACAAGATAAGAAACTAAATGTAGAAATTTGATATTGAAAATTGTACATTCATAATCTCAAAAACTTTAATGGATGTAACGACGTTAACGCCTTAAAATGTACTCCCTCCGGTCACTATTATAGCAAAAATCAACTTTTTAAATTAATTCAATAAATGATGTATTTGGTCTATATTATTGACCAAGTACATCATTTATTGAATGAATCTAAAAAATTAATTTTTGCTTATAATAGTGACCGGAGAGAGTAGTAATTATACTTTTTTATTTGTGCATATCACTTTCAATAATTTTAACTTATGTTGTTTGTGATAAGATTGGAAATTCAAATGAATTTCCTATCTTTCCTTCAATTTTGTTGTGGGTTATTTCTTTTTTATCTTATTCATGAGAGTTGTTGAACCGATGAGTGAGTTAGTTTCCGTTTGATTTTATCCACAAGAGTCTTTGAACTAATCAATTGATCAATTGGCTCCCACAATTGTAGCTAAGTTCAGTTACAATATCTCTATATAAATAGAGAATTCACTCAATTCAAAAAACACGCCAAAAGTTTTATTGAGTTGTCAACAACTCTTTCTCTTTTCTTCATTCACCTTGTTTTAACGAGTTATTCTCCTCTTCATCTTTTGTTTGTCTCTTTGAAATTCAGAGTGTTCTTAAGATCATAGTTCCATTTAGGTAAAATGTTCCTTAAGAATTAAGAATGGTCTTAAGAGTATAGTCTCTTTGATAATTTATTTCCCTTTAGAATAGAGAGTGCTTTTAAGATCATAATCTCTTTTGAGAAATAATAATAATAATAATAATAATAATAATAATAATAATAATAATAATAATAATAATAATAATAATAATAATAATAATAATAATAATAATAATAATAATGATGATGATAATGTCCCTACGAAATTAAGAATGATAGTATACATCCTTTGGATATTTTATGCCTTTGAAAAATTTAGAGGTTAGAAATGGTGGTAGCACCATATTTGAGTGGTTGTAGTATCATACTAATATTTGGAGATGTTAAAGGTTAGAATAGTGGTAAGGTAGTCAAAATTCCATAGAGTGTGGTCATAGTACCATAATTGATTGGCTTCACTATTAATTAAGAGTGATCTTAGTATCACTAGACCATCGACCCGTGCTATTACACGGGTCATATCGAAGGTAATATTTGGCGGTAACATGTAACAAAATAGTTTAGTTGAATGTCATAATTGTTCTAATTAAATTCATAATATTAATTATCATAGACATTGGTATTGTACCATATCATATTATGTCCATGACATCGACCTTGTTAAGTATAGCGAGACGGGTTAAGCTTTATTAATAAGAGATATAGGGCGGGGTAATTCCTTTCTGAAAAAAATTGCATAAAATTAGGAACATAATTTGACTTTAGATAAACATTAAATGCAAAAGTGTGGAGGAAAAAATTAGGTTAAAATTAGGTTAAGTATAGCGAGACGGATTAAGCTTTATTAATAAGAGATATTGGATGTGTAAGAGATATTAACCTAGGTTTCCCCGAGATATAATGTCTCATTCGAAGGATATAAGAGATATTGGATTCATTAAGCTTAATCCAATATCTCTTTCCCCGAGAGATATTGGATTAAGCTTAATGAGACATTATATCTCTTAAACCTAGGTTAACATAATGAACGACCATGATTACAATATGATACGATTATGATATGTTATGAGACATGAATAAGCTTATGTACAAGTACAAGTTTATGAAGATATATTGTCGACGGTCTTAGTACCACCCCGATCGTCCAGTTTAGGAACATGTCATGAATGATTTATGATTAATCCTCGATGCGGTTACCGTATCTTGAAGTAGCGGTCTTAGGTTCCCTTGACCGCCATGACATGTCGAATGTATGACAAGACTATGATATGTAGAACCTTATAACGATCCTAGTTATGTACAATCGTTTAGGTAAGCATGCTCCACACACGTATAATCAACCGAATGGTTGTATTGTAGACACGTGGCAACCCTAGGTTTCCTTGAGGTTACCTATAACCTAGGATTAGGTAGAACTTACTGAGACATTATATCTCATCTCAATCCTATTTTGTTTCAGATCAGCAGGTTGGTTTAGCAAGGTGTAGCAGATATGTGACCGGATGGATAATCAGCAAGTGCTCGTTCGTACCCGCTGCAGAATATTCTTAAGAATTCAGGGATGTATTTCTATGTTTTGGATAGATAGCATTGTATAGTTAAAAGTACAGACGTGAATTGTTGAATATATTATTCATTTCGAAGGCTTTATGTTGTAAATTTTAATGTATCCAGTACTAAAGAAAATACACATGCTAAACTTTCTAAATACGTTTAGTGTGGGCGTTTCAAAAACTCTAGACTCGGGTGATCCGGCTCCAACTAACTTCAAAATGGCTTATACTTGAAAAAAATCAACAAAGTGGGATGATATACTACGGTCTTAATGAGTTTCCAAAATCAGGATAAAACACACAATATGTCACATTGAAAAAATATTTACAAAATATATTATAAATGCATTACTTTTCATTGATATAATTCTACCCTGGGTAAATTATTGGTATTGTAATCAATACTATACATAAATTAACTTGACTAACTAACACGAGCACAACTTCTCATTGCGTCTGCCAAATCACTTGGATGTGAGTTACCTAATGTGATCCGTACTACTGATGTAGTATGCTAAAATAAAACTTTGCAAGTGGCATCCCACTATTTTCTTCTCATTTCTAATCTATTAATTCTCTTAATTAGGTACTAATATATGATTTAAATTTGAGATATTACATAATCATTGTTCGCAAGATTATATCATTTTCAGCTCATGACGGGATCAATGAGATCTACAATGCAATAAACATATTTTTATCACTCAATTATGAGTCAAACGATCCAAACTCTTATATTTAACTTCTGTAATAGAAACAACAAAGATCTGAAGCGTCTATTTTTACAACTTACACAGTTGATATCTAAACATAACATGTATTCTAGACTGCGATCTGGATATATTGTACACCGATATGAAAACTTTCATCCTTGTAACCCCTTTACAATGATTCATTTTATATCCTCTCAAGAAACAATCATAAGTCGTTTAAGACATCTATGTATATTCTTGATAGTGATCTAATGTCAAACACTGGAATCAATTTTGGTACTTACTTTCATTAAGAAATAATTATCTAACCATGTCTCACATGTACAATCTTGTGCTACATGAACTTGTGATTCAACAACAACCCTTTCTTGAATAAGTTCATGTACTAATTTTAGAGAGACATATATTTGTAGTACTTGACTTAATTTAAGTTATGCATAAGTCTCACTGGCTTCTGTATAGACATAGTCCTTCAAGAGGAATACTTAAGTTTTAAAGATAAACAATATTTTTCATTGAGGATGATGTATAGTTAGTATCTCTTAGTTTCCTATGGTACCACCACAAATATACATTCATCCAATTTGGAATTTAGTTTATCTAATAAATCTTATAACCCAAAAAAGTCAAACTAAGTACTCTTACTTCCATATCAAATATGATATGTTTATGATTACTTCAATTGAAACTTATTGTGGGTAAAGAATAATTGTAAGTAAAGCAAACTTAGAAAGATTCAGAGTTACAATTGAACTATTTCATACCGAACCATGTAAAGCATGACGCGGTATAAGTAATTTCTTAAGTATTTACCATGACAACATATTCAGATGGTCTTTATACCTTTTCAAAGTTGTTATAGATGAACTTATCAATATTATGTAACTCAAGTGCATTACTTGATTAACACACTGGTATGAAAATCATTGTTTGGATAATGGGACAACACTTGTCTATTAGTGAAACGTGCAATCCTTCTCTTGTATATACAAGATTTAGGATTAATGCTTCTATTTTAGATGAAACTTAATAACAATTAGTTGGTTCAATACCAAGCTTAAATTTAAGTCCAAGCATAAGCTCCCATAGTCAATGAAACAACTTGTTTCATTCAAGACGTAGTTGGACTTCATTTATAGTCAATTTCGTACTTCTTTGAAACTCTCCATGTTTAACAAACATGAGATAAACATCTAGTATCATATATATATGATGCAAAAGTATACAACTTTACTTCTTATAACAAGATGTGTAAAGAAGAAATCTTACTTCTTTTTTTTAATTTGACTCTTTCAAAAATCATTAGCAATTTTCTTTTCAACGTTTGAAATAATTGATTTTCCTTTTAACAACCGTGTTTAACCTTTCCAAGATAGAGAAACAGAATGTAAATGTTATTCTTTTCCGTGTCCATCTACTTGATAGGCATAAACAATTCATCTTATCTTTTCGTTGTTGGAACAAAATGTGTTTAACATTACCCTTTGAGTTTTGATGATAACAAGGTATTAAAAATTGTCAATTGGATATGCTAATATTTGTTCAAGTGTGCAGGACCATAGAAAAAAATTTAGTGTCTCTTTTAAAGGATAGGTTCTGGAAGAACAAATGAGAGCAATGGAATCAACAAGAAGGAAGCTTGAAGCATATGAAGAAAAGAGGTTCTGAAGACAAAATGTTCCTGAAGTGCTGACGTCATCAGAAGCACCTCATCAAAAGCAAGATCACCAGAAGCAGTTTTCGTCAGAAGCTCTGAAGATCATCAGGAGTTGAAGATCATCAGAAGACTGAAAGAATTAAAGCTTCAAAAGCTGTTCAAGAGATTTAATCACGCCTAGCATTGTAGAAGACCAAAAGAGTGAAGCAACAACTAATTCAAAAGGATTTAGAGGCATTGGATGCTTGTTCTTTAAAGAGCGTTGAAAAATGACAATTAAATGAAGTGTACAACCACTATCTCCACTACTCTGTTTTGTGTCTACAATAGGACAAGAATAACAACCATGCCTGCACCAGTGTCCCTCCAGACTTGGAATGAATTTGAAATTGATCCTTCATAGGACAATAACCATATCAGGCAAAAGATCATTGGTGATTTGATCAAGCTCCAAACGACTCTTTTTTAATTTGCTGACAATTCACAACGTCTCTTTTACATCTCTATATAAAGGAGTGAAGACTTAGAGAATGGCACGACTCATACAATAATTTACAAGTGCCAAAACTCTGCTGAAATTGTTCTGCATCAAAAGTTCACTTAGAATCTCTTATCAAAGTTCATATCTTAGAAATTCTAGAGTCTTAAGAGTATGTATCTGATTTGTATTGTGAACACCACTGATTGTATATCAAGTGTTCAACCTCAAACAAATTTCTTTGTAATTCTGTTTGAATAGAAGTCTCTTGATTTAATTCAGGAGCATAAGAAATCTCTTGCAGTTGTGCTTGAGTAATTTGAAGTGTCTTGCTAGTTGTAGCAGTGAGCAGTTGTAATCAGATATTATATTTTTAGTGAACTCTCCTTGGAAGTGCAAGGGGGACAGGACTATTTCCGGTTTGTGGAAGGAACCTGTATAATTGTTTTGTGTCTTTCTTCTCTCTCTCTCTCTCTCTCTCTCTCTCTCTCTCTCTCTCTCTCTGTGTGTGTGTGTTTTTATCTGTTGCATTTAGATTATGATTATCACTTCAGTAGTTGAACTCTATCTGCTTCTGTTTAGTGACTTTAGTAGGAGAAAACGAAGAAAAAGCTAACACAATTCAACCCCCCCTTCTTGTGTTTTTCTCACCTTCAATTGGTATCTAGAGTCTTGGTTTGTTGTCTTAACACTTAACAGTGTAACAGAAAAAGATCTAAGCAAAACATGTCTGGTGAAGACACCTCTACCAGTAGAAACAACAATGTTGTACCATATGATTATGGTGACAAGAAAACTGAGTCTGGTAAAGTTCCAAAGTTTAATGGAGATCCTGAAGAATTTTCTTGGTGGAAAACCAACTTCTACAGTTATGTCATGGGTTTAGATGAAGAACTATGAGACATTCTGGAAGATGGTGTTGGTGACTTAGTCCTTGATGAAGAAGGAGCTGCTATTGATAGAAATAAACACACTTCTGAACAGAAGAAACTTTACAAGAAACATCACAAGATAAGAGGATCACTTGTCACTGCTATACCTAAAGCAAAATACATGAAGAAGAGTGACAAATCTACTGCAAAGGCAATGTTTGCTTCTCTCTGTGCAAACTATGAAGGTAGCAAGAAAGTCAGAGAAGCAAAAACTCTTATGCTTGTTCATCAGTATGAGTTGTTCAAAATAAAAGATGATGAAAGTATTGAGCAAATGTACTCAAGATTTCAGACTCTAGTTTCTGAACTTCAAATACTGAAGAAAAGCTATGTAGCATCTGATCATGTGAGAAAGATACTGAGAAGCTTACCTGCAAGATGGAGACCTAAAGTTACTGCTATTAAAGAAGTTAAAGATTTAAACACTCTAAGTGTTGAAGATCTTGTCAGCTCTCTCAAAGTTCATGAGATAGGTCTAAATGAGCATGAACCTACTAAGAAGGTTAAATCTATTGCTCTGCCATTTAAAGGGGAGTCATCAAAAGCTTTTAAAGTTATTGAATCCGAAGATGAATCACCTGATGGAGATTCTAATGAAGATCTTACTGAGAAAATGGCTATGCTTTCCAACAAGCTTGAGTATCTGACAAAGAAGAACATAAAGTTTCTAAGCAAGAGAGGTGGCTACAAAAGCTTCAAGAAAGAAGATCAGAAGGGATGCTTCAACTGTAAGAAGCCTGAACATTTCATTGCTGACTGCCCTGATCTTTGAAGGAAAAGTCAAAGGACAAGTCAAAGAAATCAAGTTTCAACTCAAGAAAATTCAGGAAGTAGATTAAGAAGAGTTTAATGGCTACCTAGGAAGATTTAGACAGTGAATCTGGGTCTGAAAAGGAAGAAGCTGAAGATGAAGCAAATGTAGCTGTGGAGTTAGTAGCTACATTAACATCAGAAACTGAACCTAACTCAGACTCTGAAGATGAAAATGAGATATGCCTAAGAACAAAGGAAAAGCAAAAATCATGGTACCTAGACAGCGGTTGCTCAAGACATATGACAGGAGAGAAGTCTATGTTCCTCACCCTCACAATGAAAGAAGGAGGAAATGTGAAGTTTGGAGGCAACCAATC
>Ga0315913_1008878_pt1 | contig 11849 bp, 6 predicted proteins | sample MpolsnodulesMG_FD_207736 | JGI IMG/M metagenome (GOLD analysis project Ga0315913, IMG submission 207736) | Medicago polymorpha root nodule microbial communities from Los Angeles, California, United States - small nodules | ecosystem: Host-associated > Plants > Roots > Nodule | place: USA... | reverse complement strand
AACGACTGAGATCCTTCATTTACCTTTGGAGTAGTTCTCAACTCCACATACACAACGTTCTCTGACGCAAAATCTTCAACAACCTGCATATAGAAGTTGCTACCATAATGCAAATGCAATAAATTTGGATCAATAGAATACTGACAGTAGGCACTAATCAAGCAGACATACTTCTTTCGTAATTCTTGTAACAGTCGCGTGATCAGTAGTAAGAATGTGGATTATGTCAAACAACTTGAATACCTCAGATAATGAACGATCATCTGTATTGACAAAACCATAACCAACATTAGCAAAAGCGGTTGAGTCTTTTTACATTAGGTGCGATCATCTACTTGGATGAGTCAACACCATAACATTCTGTCATGTATTAAGCACACTGATTGACCATATGCTTCTAAATCCTTCTCAATGGTTTAACTATAATTTTCTTTGGTTTCCCTCTATCTCTAGTTATTATATTGTCCCCACCTAAACTACTATTCTTACCGCTGCTTCTACAAATCTCTTCCAAACATGTTTAAACCACCTAAAATGATATTCTGGCACTTTTTCCACTACATGGCTATTTAACTTCTTTCTAATCAATGCTGGTAAATACAGGTCATTTAACTTGGAGTAATCAAACACGTCGGTTCCTAAATGTGTGAAGCGGTGTTACTACCCTAAATGTATCAAAAATGCAAAAACATAGTTGAATGTGTCTTTTGTTAGTAAATCCATAGACCAAACTGACTAACGAAATACATACACGAGGAACAAACTATCCAACTAAAGACACATACGAGGACCAAGTTAACCAACAAAACACACATTCATGTACGATTTTGTAGTTTTGATACATTCAGAGACTATAACAACAACTACTGATCACGCGAAGAGCAAGAGGATTAAGGTCTTTCAAAATTCAGGAAGTGTTGTATTAAGAGCGGAAAAGAAACTTATACAACAACAAACAACTAAGTTTTTCTTTTGGTGGTGGCTGGGGTTTGAACCCCGGACCTTGCATATTTTATGCATTGTCCCTACCAACTGAGCTAAGACCAACAAACAACTGAGTAATCGTGTGATATATATGTCATAAAGTAACTACTAATTACTAACATTTAAAAATTAAAAAAAAAAAACATTTAAGTTAAAGAAACGGTAAAAGAGTGATGATGGAAGGGAAATACATACTTTTGAGGATAACATGCTCGACTTGGGAGAAATCAATGAGACCCTTATCACCCAAACCTTTAGCAAGTTCGCTGGGAAAAAGAAAAAGATTAAAGTAAAATTGAGAGTGTTGGAAAACAGGGTCGAAAAAGCAAAAAGTTGAAGTATTGGGGAAAATAAAGAACATACAGAAGTGTGGAGTCTCTGATGGATCCATTGAGGTGAGCATGCAATTCTACCTTTGGAATTGACATACACCACTCCATCTCACTCTCCCTCCCTGTCCCTGTCCCTGCTACGAGACCAGACCACTCTTTCTTGCGTTTTGTATCTTGGTCATCACTCATCAACCACACGAGGTCATGAAAGTTAAAAGTAATTTTTTTATTAAAATAATGAATTTTTAATTTTTACAAAGTTGAACATGCAACTTTTCCTCTGCTTCTCAATACAGTATTTTTGTTAGGGATGAGTTTCATTAGATGACTATCTTCAGTTATCAACTTGAATATGACTATTGAATCGACGTATCAAATCATTACCGAATTCTCTAATTTATTTTTGCCCTAATTCCTTAGTGACAGAATCATTAATCCTAAAATAACCCCTAATTCTTTGTGAATTTAAGATTAGAATTAAGCATGATTGAACAAGAATTCGTAAATGGTTTCAAGGGTTTGCATCTATTCCTAGATTACAAAGGCAAGAATTTCTTATCTAAGCGTTTATAAATTCCACTTCCGTTTCACAATATAAACCGTAAATCAATTTAAAGGCGGCCAAACAATAAAAGCATTAAGAACAGAGATAAGAAAAATGATTCAATAAACTTCTTCAATAATCAAAAGAAAGTCATAAAACAAAAGTTGTCATCTAGATAATCTCATCCCTAACAACATGAAAATTAGTTACTCATGATGTTTGTCAAAAGCTAAAAGAGAATCGACAATTACACATAAAATTACAGTTGAATGACGATCAAAGCCGGTTGATTCACTCTCCAATTGGTCTCCCAAACTGCAGCCGTCACTGTGTTTTTCGTTCTCCTCCCCTTTTCCAACTCTCCCGGTTTCCTCCTAAACCCTTTTTTCTTTCTTTTCCTGGCTTATATAGCATAGCACGTGTACAGTAAAATCACAAAGCGGAGCGCTAGTTCAAAGGCTATGTGTTGGGCTTCTTTGACTTGGAGTGTAAGTGGGACCACATGATTAAAAATATAGGGAGGCCAAATACACATTACATATTATGGACCAAAGAGAAACAACTAAATTCATCAAAAAGGTAGTGGAGAAAATGGTTATGCAATTTGCTGAAAATGCCATGTGCCTTGAATATGTATTATAGGAACACACAGGTTCAGCCATGCGTAGGAAATTAATTCTCTTGTTGAACATTGATCATTGGTCTTTCATGCCTCAAAACTTCGATTATGTGCTTGAATTAATCATTCATAACTTTTTGAGTATAGGTTCACTTTATCAATTCAACCTATCAAAAATAATAGAGAACAAAAACTCCAAGAATTTGTTTAGTTAGAGACAATTAGAAACAAAATAACCAATACAACTAAATATTTTTAAAATCCTCTTTTTTGCTCAGTTTGACTTTAAAAGCACTCTGAATTGATTCAAATTCAACTTAACTTAAAACTACTTAAAAATGAATGTAAAAATACTAACTATTGAAGAATTATCACAACCCCAAACTTAATATGTTGCTTGTCCTCAAGTAACAAAATAGACAAAAGTTAGAATTTGCACAAATTTGAAAATGACACACCTTTCCGAGAGGGTGCTCAGATCCTCATTCGTCCCACTTCCGACGTTGACTAACTTACCAATTTCGCTCGAGCGGGGCAGACTTAGTGTAACATCCCAATATTTTATACTTTTTTTTTTGAGTAATTTAGTTGTGTATGATAATGTGGTGTGAATTGATATATTTTATATTATCATGCTTTATATGTTTTTGTGATGTTGGAAAAGAAATGTTACATTTTTTTTTTTATGAATTAAAGAAGAGAAGGATGAAAATGTGAGTTTGTGAAAGGATTGACTTTTGGTTTGTGTACTTGATGATGCATTAATACTTGACTGTAACTGCCTTAGTGGCGGGTTAATATCATATTTCTTAGTGGTGCCTAAGTGGCGGGATTTAGTTTTCATTATCAGTATCATGCATGACATATGCATCTGTGTGGTACCTGTGTGGCGGGTTATAGTTATATTCTGTGTGGATGCCTTAGTGGTGGGTTATATCCGGATCATGTAGTACTTAAGACCATGCATTTTACACATCATTGCATTGCATTGGGTCTGTTATACATTTGTGTGTTGATAAGTGATTAAACTCTTATATATACAAAAGAAATGTGTATGAACTTTACCTTAAAGACTTAAATGTATTTTTCTTATTTCTCTTTGATTGAGAAGTTTTGATACTATCTATTTTGTGGCATTGTTCTTTTGCTTTGAGTATGAACCAATTTGGATAAGGAAATTGACCCCTTACACTAACATTTTAGGTACCAAAGAAGAGATGGTCTATGCTTTGAAGTTTTTGCTTGAAGTGCGTACGGGGGACAAATTGGGTTTTTGATCGAATTGTAAATTTTAAAGGATATTTATTTTAGGAATTTTTATTAAATTATGTTAAGAATTTTGTATAGATTTTGCTAAGAATTTATTATTGATGATAAAAATAAAATAGTAATAATTTTTGAAAATGAGAATGAATTAGGCGTAGTGTCTTGGATCAAAATCTGGGGCGTTACACTTAGAGAAGATAATTCATACTTTCAACCACACTCTATTTTCTATTCTCTTCCTCACCAATTCTCAAAGCCAGTGGGGCTGGTCATGGCGTTTGCCCGCTCCAATCGACATGTTAATGCATTTTGCTATGAACTTGAATAAATTAAAATAACGAAAAACAAAGAATGAGAGTCTCTATGTGAGAGTATATAGATAAAATTAGAGTTGATGACCAATTTTGAGGCTTTTAAACATGTACATTGTCATTTGTTTACCATATCTCTTTGTTAGTTTATTTCTTCCCTTGTGCCTATGTGACTAATACATTTGTATTAGGTTTAATAGCAATTTTGACCCCCTAAGTATCACAATCTTGCGATTTTAGTCTCTGAACAAAATAAATTACAACTTAGCCCTTTAAATATTGTCCATTTTGCAATTTTGGCCCCTCAAGTCAATTTTGATCCATTCAACGCACACATGACACCTCATTTAAGTGAGTAGGATGTCACGTGTGTAATTTTTGAATTAAATTTTTTTTAAAATTGCCACATATTTGTTTATAGATACAGACGAAAAATATTTTGTACAGGGAAGGAGAAGAGAATGGAGAGGGGAAATCGATGATGTTTTTTTTCTTCTCTTTTTTCTATTTTCTTTTTTATTTATTTAATTCCATAAATCAACTGCTCATAAAAAAAAAAAATTAATAATCAACTAGATAAACTTAAAGTCAAAGAGAATCTTCCAATAGAGGAATTATCAGTAAGCCAGCAAATCCATAGGACTCCCTACCCAAAAAGCACACAACCAAGACAATGAAAGATCAGCCTCTTTTCTATGGCCAAGGCATGAAAGGCGGAGATTAACTTTGAATCAACAGGGGTAACAAAAACTAAAGAGAGGAAGAAAAAAAAAAACCATTGAACTCTAGTTGAGCACCCTTGGATGTTTAAATTTGTCAAGTAGTTTGAAAAAGAAAGATAGGATAAAGGGTGCATGGTGGTAACTAACTAGTATACACACTCTTTGGTTGACTACAATTAATTTTCTTGAGTTCATATAAATATCTTAGTTTTATAGTACACAAATGATATAAATGTAGTATCATAAACAAGTTTGTTTCCCATGCTGGATTAATAAGTTTTATCGTTGTGTCAAGTGAGATATAACAAAATTTATTAATTTGGTTGTGAAACATAAACTTGTGCATGATACAGCACTATTTTACTTGTGTACCATAGACTTAACCCGTAAAATGATTTAAACGTTCTCAAAAGTGATTTTTATATGAACTTATTTGAGAGAATAAAACAGGAGTAAATCGCTAAATTGATGTCTAATATTGTAATGATTGGTAATTTTGATCATTGAAGTTTACAAATAAACAAAAATGTCCTGTAATGGTAAGATGTTGATTAAAAACATATATTAAAGTATTTTAGTAATAACATTCAACTTAAATTTATGATGTAGGGATTAGATAATAGCAAGTTATATGTAGAAGGGAGAGAGTATGGTGTCATACTGTCCTATATAACTTTTAAAGTTTCAATTATCATGCTTTTCATAAAGCATGTTCCAATTTAGAAGATGCTCCAAATTGAAAATCAAACATAGGATAATGACCTCAACTATATTTATTTACAAGTCTCCTTCATGGATCCAGTTCAAAAGGAGCTATAAAATCAGTGCAACTGCCACTGCCAGCTTTCAAAACAAAAATTCCAAAATAGAATGAGAATGGGTGCTCCTGCTCCAGTTGCTATAGGCACAAGAGGAACAATAGGATCTCTAGTCAGAAAGGAAATTGAATACTTCACTAAAGTTGAGTTAGACAAATTTGGAAATTCACAAAAGCCTCAGCCAAACAGCAATGTGAACATGGTTTCTAGCAAAGCCAAGTCTAGTTTTTGGATGTTGTTAAAGAGGTCCAAATGAATTTCTACCAAAAACATGTTCAGTAACAGAAAGCAATTATTTCAATAGAGTTCCTGGTTACAGGTACAGGATCCTTAAGGATCATGACATTAACTGAATCTATGTGGAGTTATGTTGCTGCATATGTTCATGTTGATTTAAAGTTCTTAATATGTATATATATTAAGATCTTTGATTTCTTTGTAATTCTATGATCAAACGAAAGGATCATGCACTTTAAATTGATGTTGTTTTGTTTATTAATATTTCTTCTAAAATCTGGAATAGAAATATTGATATTGCTTAAATCAAATGCTGCGTATATATGAAAAATTGTTGAAAAAAAAAACCAAGGATCACAAGGATTTGAACCCGACGTGAATCGAACACGCAACCTTCTGATCTGGAGTCAGACGCGCTACCATTGCGCCACGGATCCTGTTGTGTTACGTTTTGATCATATACATATGTATAGATAACATATGTTATGATTTTGTGCATTCCTTTCACAGTTTTCTTAAAGAATCATTGAAGATAAATGATTATAACACACTCTCTTTCACAATATTCTTCACACACATCCTTTTATTTGTTTTATTTATGAGAGAGATATATAAAGAGGGGGAGAGAGGGAGAGAGGGGGTTAAAATTTTAAAAGAGAAACATTCATAGAAATATCATGCTTTTATGAAAGACTTTTTCATTGTAAAAATTTATTAAAAATCTCACAAAATCTATCAAAATTCAATTTAGTAAACAATCCCTCGTAATTATATAATATTTTTTAATACAACATGACTTTTTTGTTTAAGTTACAAAGAGTTTTGGTTAAATATCACAAGACTTTTTTTATGTTACAAAGAGTCTTGACTCAATACCTCAAACTTTTTTCATCGTAAAAAAGTCTTTTGAAATCCTAATTAAATACAACACTCATAATTAAAAGTATGATCATATTTCACTAACTCCTTTTTTTTTAAACGACATATATAATAAAATCACACTCGCACCGGCCGTGCAAGTTGGCGGGAAAAAAATACAACAGGCACCGTAAATATGCAGCGACCGCTACTCTAGAGGGGAGAAAGCAACAAAAAATCCCAAAAGAGAGGGAAAAAAACACCAAGAATAAACACCTACGACAACATACAAACTCCCAAAGACCAAACTAACGCAGTAGACAACCTCTTGGGCTCCAACACCATTCATAAAATAAACAAGAAGATGTATTTAATCTACCCAAACTCCATTGCCAAGACAATACCTTAATCTCCTCAGCCATGTACTCCAACACCTTGTTGCTATTATTGAAAATGATATCATTTTTAGATTTCCAAATGATCCAACGAGTTGCATGTCAAATCATTGACTAACTCCTTAATACGACACCATGTGCTATCATCATAAAATGAAAACAAAACTTACTCAAATAATAGGACAATACCTTAATCTCCTCAGTCATGTACTCCAACACCTTGTTGCTATTATTGAAAATGATATCATTTTTAGATTTTCAAATGATCAAACGAGTTGCATGCTAAACCATTGACTAACTCCTTAATACGACACCGACTCACGTGATTATATTCAGTTAATTTATTTTTTCAAATTATTTTCGTTGTTCATGTCGGTGTTTCATAGGCTATAGGAAGAAACAAGTATAAGTTGAATAAAATTACCATATGAGCAGGCTCCACAATCTTGTAACCAGGTTTGTGTCTAAGCATCTTTAGAAATTTGTCTTAAAAAATCAAACAAAACAAGACAACATAAACATCAAATTTAGAACATTCTCAATTTCATATAACTAATTTCATCAAACTATTCTTGCTAAGCACGAGATTGGTTTCTTTGTGATTTGACCCGTGATCCACAATTAAGTGCTTGATTTATATGGTCTTAAAGTAGGTATCTAGATCTGTTTATGAATTGTGTACAAGTAAAGAAAATTCATAGCTACTGCTTGCCCAATATATTAAACCTTAGTTGTTTTCTTACTAACATGTATCAATATTATATTGACATGATTCATTTTATGTCTACAAGTAAAGGAAGGTGAACCTTTGTTGAGAGAACTGCTGGAAAGATGGTCAAATTACAAAATTATGACCAAACGCCTCTCAAGTTTTTTTAGTCCTCTCGACAGATACATTGAGCCAAAATTTGGCCTTCCTTCTCTTGAAGAAACCAGCTTCTTATCCTTTTACCATCTGGTTGGTGATGAGATTACCTTAGAAAAGTTGCAGCAATGATTTTCTAATATTAACTCTGGGGTTTACTTCATTTTAACTGTGGCATGTATATGAAGGGATGAATCAAGAAATAATGGATGCTATATCTTCTATGGTATTCTCTAATTCCCCTTTCTATATGTTTGATACTTCTAAATTTATAAACAAGTACTATATTTCCTAATTTTTTTTGAATCAATATATGATCATATGAGAAACAGATACCAACCTAAATTTAGTTTAAAAGCAACATAGACTAAAAGGCACCAGGTCCAATATTATGTAGGTGTTACTCTTGCCTTGGAAAAAATGGTTTCACTATGTCTTTTTAATTTCTTTAATGATGCCTTGTGTATCTTGACTTACTTATTTAGTTTTTCTACCTTTCTTTTTTATTTGTATAAGAATTGTGTAGTTGAATGGTGGTATTTTAATTGTCTTCATAATGCTGTTGTATTCAATACAAATTAGTCATTCGTTTTAATCTTTGTTATTTCATCTGATTTTCGCATGTAATAGCTCTTTATCCAGATTGATCGGAAACTTGCAGGAGAGAAGGTTGATCAAACATTTGTTATTAACACCTTGGATTTCTCCTTAATGTTTGACGAGTGCATAAGAAAAGAGCGCATAAGAAAAGAATGCACGAGAAAAAACAGGACAAAGGTGATCTCAGTAAAATTTAGTTCTTATTGGATATAATCTTAAAATTGCATTATGTAGCATCAGTTCCTTTTGAAACATGTTTTGGTAAGAACATGCATTATGTGTCTTTAGGATAATTACATTTAGGTCAAATTCTGAAATTGTTGTGCTCTTTCTTAACCATTATAGTAACACTAATATAATGGTGTTTCACATGCATCCTATTTTGAAAAACCAGACTGAGATGTTAGTGGTAATTGCAGGAAGAGAAAATGGATTGCAGTCCGGATGTTTTGTCAAAGAAAATCAACTTGATAAGCTCTGATGAGGCTGTGTTTGAGGACATTATCAAGACCATTCCTATTGGTGATGTTGGTAACATTTCTGTTCATGAAGTGAGTAGCAAAATGTTGACCATGGTCATTGAATACTGCAAGATGCACAAGCACAACAATGGACTGAAGTATTTTGAGCTCAAGGACTGGGATGCTCAATTTGTCAATGTTGACCCTAAAACTCTGCATGATCTTTTAAAATCTGCATGCTACTTGAAAGTTGATAGTCTGGTGAAGCTGACTTGGAGTGACGTAGATAACTTGATAAAAGGCAAGACACAAGAGGAAATTGCTGAGATCTTTGGAGCTGTAGATGATTCAAACTCCAAGTTATTGGAAGAGAACAATGAATAGAGTCTTTAGATTTTGCAACATATTGTTAATATTCTAGGCAAATGCAAACTTCTTTTTTACTTTTCCTTCTAGACAATTGCAAACTTCTTTTTACTTTTCCTATATGATCCTATTTCGGATGAACTTGATTACCATGGCGAAGTTCAACTGATGCGCATAATTGATTGCATAAGGCATAACAGTTAACATTTGGCAATGTGTTAAGTTTTGTCAAATTCTAACTTTGTGAGGACTTCTTGAGAGTTTAATACTTCTTAAGTTTGGAAAAATGCATGGACAACCTTGATTTTCAACATCTTTAGATGGATGCAAAGATAGAGCATTCAACCTTCAAATTCTCCATTTACATGTTATCTCTTTACAAGTTTTATCCTCATATTACTACAACTTCATTTCGCCTGTGTCAACTTAAGTGAGAATAAATGCTCTCCAAAAAATAGTGAAATTGGTGATTTCACTCAATCAAGTACCAAAATTTTTTGTTAGTCCTCTTACAACCATATGATTATTGAATCATCTGTGATATTAGTCGCTTTGGTCCGATAATTCTCATAAGAAAATGAAACTGAGCTGTCAAGTTTTAAAAATGCTGTAGCATCTTGTACTGAACTTGTGATACCTCAATATATATGTCACGTACATTTGAAAAAGAAAATGTGTATTTTCTTCCCTGCATCAAATTTGTAATCCAACAAAATAAATATTTGGAACCCTTGGCTCAAAATTTGCTCTATTGGGACAAAAATAGATGTAGGTAAATAAAAATTATATGACTATTTAAGGAGTGGTATTATTTTTTGCATCCGAATTATTAAACAATGCATCCAATTCAAAAAAGAAAAGGCTAAGATGCTAATAGTTTATTGCAGGAAGAGAAAATGAATCGCAGTCCATATGTATTCTCGAAGAAAATAGTTTAGATTTGATTTATTAAAATTAATTTAAGGATTAGACAAGATTTAATCTAAGTTTAAATCTAAAATCAGATCAAATTTGATTTAATTCAATATTAAAACTTAATTTGGTCTCACAATTTTCTCATAGGTTTGTCATCCCGTGACAAATATGTATAATACCCAAATTGACCTCTGACATTTTATATGATGGACACATTAGTCTCTCTATTACAATGAGTAACAATTAACTGAAGGACTAATATGCCCCTGACATTTTCATATGAAGGACTAATTTGTCCTAATGGTGGCCTTTCGCCCTTTCCCATAGGGCCAAAACTGGAGCTGAAAAAGAAAGTACAAAATTACACATAGGTGGTAGAATCACATAAAATATCAGTTTGATTTATTTGTTCATTCACAAGATCAATCAAATATAGGTTTCTCTTCTGCCTTTACAAACTATTATGAATTAAAAAATTGAGAGAATTTAAGAGAAGATTCATTATTGGTTTTTACTGATTTAAGAGAACTGAGTAACTTGTTCAGCAAGTTACCCTTTGTAACTAACTAATGAACCCCTTTTAACCGTTACAACTAACTTCTATAAGCTAGTAAACCAGTTAGTTGAGTTAAGTTTCATTTCATCATCTAATACAAACCATTCCTAGTTAGAGTTCTCTCCTCTCTCTGATTACACTCTTGTTCAACCGGAAACTTGTCAACACATCAATGAGTAACAAGAAGATTATCAGTTTTGAAAAAGGATGGAATACGTTGCAGAAGGGAATCATGAAGGCCTAGAAGATTGCAGAAGGCTTGCCCGAACCTAACTTCACCATTGAGGAAAACGTAATGCTATATACGTACATATCAATCTCTGAGAGTAACAATGATATTTTTTATTTTCCTTTTGGTCATTGAGATGGGAGTGTAGATTTTCTTTTTCTTGTTCTTTTTGTTTTTCTGGTGAGAAAATGTGTTAAAGAATTATGCTTTTCAAGATTTCAGTTTTATTTGGTGTAATATGTATGATGATTTTCAAAAACTACGCTATTTCTAACATTAAGATTGTATTTTGCTTGGTTCGTGTGAATTCATTTTTCCTTTTCAAATAAATAAAACCATAATCTGTATTATTTTTCCACTTAAATTGTGATGCAGGACCGTCTTCAATATGTGCACCCAAAAGTCTCCTCATAACCATACCATAGAACTGTATGACAAGTACAAGGAGACATGTGAAGAGTACATCAAATCAAAAGTGAGTAACACTATAATTTGGCTACATATCATATTTCTGAATCATAGTTTAATTAAACTTGAAATTATTTATCACATACTGTTATTTTACATGGTCTTAGAGTGTGTAATCTCTCAAAAGAAATATTTGGATACTTTGGCTCAAAATTTGGATCCTATTGGGACAAAATTGGATCCTATTTGGACTATTTCAGGAATCCTTATTATCTAATCCTAGAGAACAATGTAAACAAAACTTCTAAAACCCTAATCCTATGTTTTGGGCGGGAATTGTGCTTCCAATGTTCATTAAATGCA
>Ga0315913_1008876_pt1 | contig 11852 bp, 7 predicted proteins | sample MpolsnodulesMG_FD_207736 | JGI IMG/M metagenome (GOLD analysis project Ga0315913, IMG submission 207736) | Medicago polymorpha root nodule microbial communities from Los Angeles, California, United States - small nodules | ecosystem: Host-associated > Plants > Roots > Nodule | place: USA... | reverse complement strand
TTGTAAGAGGTTAACGTTACACGTCACCTCCGTTAACAGACCAACTTAACGGAGGGACCATTTTGATGGACGTCTGTAAAATTCAGGGACTAAATAGCTATTTCGCAAAATTCAGGGACGAATTTGGCCGATGCGTTAAAATTCAAGGATGAAATTGAGGTATTAGTCATTTTTTTTTTAACAAATCAAAATGGAATATATTGCTCAAAGGAAGATAAATTCACCCCGCACAAGGTGTGTTAAAATGGTGAATTACCCAAAATCTATTACAACAATCAGACACCTATGAAAAGAGTGTCACCACCGAAACAAAATACATGACACCCATACAAAGTTACATGGGAAAAAGAATATTGGGAGAATTTTATCATATATCACCAAAATCAACTTGAATTAGCAAGGTGTCAAAAGTGAATACCGATCGAGTAGAATTCTAAATAGAGGAGTGTTATTTGAACAATTAATTTGGTGACAACTTATTTGACAACCATAATTTACAAAAAAAAAAGTAGTATTGGTACGGAAACCATAGCAATAAAGAGATAAAATAAAAAATAATGTGAGTATGAAAGAGAAAGTTATCACAAAATAGATATTCAAATATCATTTCGCTTCTAAATATATTGAATATGGAAGAAGGATTCTCTAGAATAGAAGTAAACATGATCAACATTCAACGGGAACAGTCAGCCAAGGAATTTATACCCCTAGAGGTTGAAATTATTGATTAAATCGAACATTTTAAATAGGGATGGGATTTTGATGAGATCCCCTTTTTTATATATAATTATAATAATGAGATCCTTAAATCCATTAAAATAAGTTTTTTATAGGCAAAAAAATCATTAAAATGTGAAGATAATATTCCTATATATAAATAATATGGAGGCTCAATTACACTTTTGGTCCTCGTATTTTGACCAGCTCACGAAAATGGTTCTGCCTCTTTCAAATCGAACAAAACCGTCCTAAACTATCATTTTTTTTTTGCAGTTTTAGTCATACCTTCTATTTTCAACTCAAGAAATGCAGAGAAATGACAGTTTTATGCAGTTTTAGACCTACTTCCTATGCTTTAAAACATGTGGGTACAAGGAATCTACTCTATTCAGCACACTAAACAAAAAAACCTTAATTTGAAACATATCTTAGAAAATAGGTTTTTTTTTGCTTAGTGTGTTGAATAAAGTGGATTTCTTATACCCACATGCTTTATTCTTTGTTTATTTCATGGTTGAGCATACCGGGTAGGTCTAAAACTGTCATTTCTCTGCGTTTCTAGAGTTGAAAATAGGAGGTAGGACTAAAACTGCAAAAAGCATGATAGTTTAGGGACGATTTTGTTCGATTTGAAAGTGGCAGGACCATTTTCGTGAACTGGTCAAAATGCGAGGACCAAAAGTGTAATTAAGCCTATATACTAATAGGTAAAATATATTTGGACGGTTTTTTTTTAAGATAATCTATAATCTCTGTTGTTCCCGTGAACTTATCTTGGTAAGAACAATGCATAATGTATGTAAGGTTCAGAGTTCGAACCCCGACACCACAAAAAAAATCTATAATCTCTGAGTGAATTCATCTTTAATGGTGGTAACCAAAGTTTCAGTTGTGATCATAATAGTGTTCAAGTGCAGATTGTGAAGTGATCCTTTTAATTGCGGTTGCATATTGATATTGCGGTCTAGATCTCTATATTGTGGAACTTTTTTTTCAAAAGCCTTGTGCCTAGGGTTGTAGTTAAGGATCCCTTCTATACCCCAAGGGGCCATGTATACACATAGGATTGTCGACCTTGACACTGTTTTTTATTCTCATGAATCTGATGCTAGGACCAACGTGAGAAAGTGGAAAGGAATTGGATAGACACTTATCTTTCTCCACATCATCCTCACAGCTTAGAATCAAAGAGACTAAAACATAACATATTACGTAAGAAGGTAATTAGAGATGATAAGGACACATCGCCTCTATAGGAGAGTGGAATCAATTAATCTTGATTTCCCCTCTTTATTTTCTTTAGCATTTTTCATTTCTTCTTATCATTCTTTTTAGATAAAATTAATTAATGTGTTTAAGATAGGGATGCCAATTTTCCGGAGACACAAAAGTGAGGATCTTTAAATTTGGGGTCTAACTCATCCTTACAAAACCGGCTTGTAAGGTGAGGAGTGCATCCTCTTTATAAACTCTTCTTAAGAGTCATATCTATCCGATGCGGGACTAAATCCACCCCCTTAAAGCCAATACAATGAAGGTGTTGGAGATTGCAATGAAGGATAACTAAAAGTCGCAATTTAGACGACTAGGGACAAACCACAATTAAGACGAAATTTCCAAAAATCCCCACATAGACTGCCTTATTTTGGCCCCGCATGTAGGGTTATTTTCACGCGGGAACGAGGACAAGAGGGGTGATGGCCAAAAGAGAATGCTATAACATTTTGAAGTGTGGTGACAAAGAGTATAAAGAGGAATACTTATTACTATTATCACAAGAGAAAAGTCGAGAAAATGTTTAATGCAAGAAGGATAAGAATAAAAAATACAATGACTAGTCCAAGAACAGGCCGCCCGAGTTAAAGTATGAGCAACCATGTTCGCTTGTCTCCTAACAAGCTTCATCTCGAAGTTGGAATGTAAAGATAATTGATAAATAGTACTAGAAACAATAACATAGAATTCCGAATCACCATGACCCAAAGATGATATAGCTTGCACTAGAGTAGATGAGTTGGACTTGAAGACAACCCGGTCCCATCTGTTCGAATCAGCAAAGTGAAGGGTCTCGAGTAAGACTACTGCCTCACCCTCCAAAACTGTTATATTTGTCCGCTGCCATTTCGTTTGAGCCTGAATAAATTGTCCACGAGAGTCTCTAACACAACATGCAAAATATGTAATATGATTATGGTCATGGAACGTGGCATCCACATTGCACTTCAATTACGTCTTGCTCGGTTTCTCCTAAACTGAGTTGTTACCTTGCACTCTATTCTGCCCGTGTTGCACAACCGGTGGTGAGAGTTGTTTATGAACCTCTTGTCATTGCTGTCATGCATCTAATATTGTCCTCCCAATGCTCGTTGAAGTGTGATGATCATCATTCCAAATTCCATGCCGAGTTGATATTTATATCTTGATTTCTCTTAAAAAAAAAACATTTATATCTTGATACTCCCCACCTATGCCATGCCGAGTTGACATCTCTAGTTCATGGTAAAGCTTTGCCATGCCTTGGATGGATGGTTGCCTTGTGAATAACCAGACATATATGCCACTTGTAACTCATTCATGGCCTCTGACTTTTGCATCAACAACAAAGCTAATTCTAATTGGATATAAGATTCCATTCTTTTGACATCTTGAATCGACAACGCAACCATGTTTTGTGCCATCTGCCTTGGAGAAGAAGTTTGCATAAATCAACATTAGCTAGAATAATAATTTGATTGATGCTGCGAACCAAGGCCGAAAGATTAATTAATAAATTAATATATATACAATATATTGTTCTTATTCCTTTCACTGATTGCTCTCTCATGCCCACTCCTAGTGATTTCAATTATATCACTTAAACAGTGTGATTGTGATTCTAGATGCTTGTTCATGTAATTCAGAGTCATCAAAGGATCAAGGGAATTTGAATTTCCCTTATCCAAACAAATATCTTATGGAACTTGCTTTCTTTTTTTATTTCCTATATCTATTTTAAGTATAATTTATTTTTTTCTACTTTTTTCTAGAATATACAATATAATGCAATCCAATATCTTCACCAACCACTATAAATAAGAGGTGATGAAATCTCAAATTCCACCAAGGAAAACAAAACACAACTAATTACACAAAGCTTTCCTACTTTTGTAACATTTTATCAAGGAAGTTAATTTTTCAAGTAATGGATAGAGTGAAGGATTTGGCATCAAAGAAAGCTGCAGTTATATTCACAAAGAGTTCATGCTACATGTGTCACAGCATAACACAATTGTTCTATGAGCTAGGAGCAAGTCCTGCTGTGCATGAGCTTGACAATGAACCCTATGGTAGGGAAATGGAAAGGGCTTTGAGGAGTCTTGGATGTAACCCTTCAGTGCCAGCAGTGTTCATTGGTGGAAAATTTGTAGGGTCATCAAAGGATGTGATATCTCTTCATGTTGATGGCTCACTCAAACAAATGCTCATGGCTGCTAGAGCCATTTGGTTCTAGTACTAACTAATTAATAAAACTCCAAAGAGCTAGACCCATGTATACTATAAATCTAATAGTGTATATGATGGAGCTCTAATTTGGCTAAGTTAGGGACACCCCTTCTTTTTGTTGAGTGTCCTCTTTAGTTGAAACTAAGTGTATGTAAACATAGTCTTGTTTTTTTTCTTTTCTTTTTAATTTTCCAAAATACCATAGCTTACTATGGTTGATGTAAATCAAAGTTCTATCGAACTTGGATAATAGAGAAAAACTTCTCTATTCTTGTTAATGAAACTTTAAACTTTCGTCATTTTCTTAACTAATAATTTTTTTGTTCTTAACCCATCGGTTCTGAGGGAATGAAATGTTAGTAATCCACAGTTCGGCTAAAGGGTAAGTAAAATTTTGTTAAAGACTATTCCGACCAAAAAAATGCTTATGAGAAAACATGCTTCAAGTTCACTCTTTATCTTATGCTGTGACATAATTCCCCCAACCTCTAATGGGATGCTAAATATTCAATTAAATCGATTAGAAGCATATTTTTACAATAGAATAATGTTTTCTCAGCTGAGTATCACGTATTGTATTGATAGTAACAGAATTTTTCCATTAAAATCTCAACCCACTTGGTGTGTTTGATTCTCCATTTGCATCAGTGCTAATGGTTGCAAGGTGAAGCATGATGTCTTTGAGAGTGTCTTGGAAAATTCACCTCAGTTTTTGGAGTTGCATCAACAAAAGCATAAATATGAACTTGACCGCAAAATGACCTAGATACTTTAATAAAAAATTAAATTTAAACAACATAATAAAACTCAAGATACAAACTATGGACAAAAATTCGAAAGCAAAAGAATGGACACAAAACCTAGATCAAACACACATAGAACAAGAATGAAATTGTCTTGACATGACAATCAACAATACCAACATTCTCAACACAACAAAAAGAGACAAAACAGATAATAACAACAACAAAAATATAATTATAATAACATTGATAATAATGAAAGTGACAATTAATCGGTTACATATATGATATATCTCAAAAAGTGAACACTATTATTTGGTTCATTACATATATAAAATAAAAAAAATAGAAACATCAATATCCCGCACGTATCGATTTTCCACCATTTATCACTCGCGTATCCCTGATGTATCTGAAATGTATTAGATAATTGTTTTTTAAAAAATAAAATTTCATCTCTGGATACTCTTCCGATACGTATCGGAGCGTATCAGACATGCATCGGTGCAGGATACGTATCTGATATCGGTACGTCATTCATTTTGAAGTCTCTGTGCTTCAGAGCTACCTGAGTAGAAAAATTAGCCCAATTTCTATAGGGCGTAGCTTCTAATTTTTTTTTTCCATAAAAAATTTATAACAAATATTATATATATGTTAATCTATGTGATTGAGATACTAAAAAATTGAAGAAATATCTTTATCAAACTTATTTGATGTTGAAACTATGCGGATATGTATCTTAAAAGTATCCAAAGTTTAATTTATGAATTCTATTATTTGAACAATCATTTGTATGATAACTTATGAGATATCCTTGGATTTATAAAAAGAAAACGAGATATTGACACAAAAACCAAAACAATAGTGAGAGAAAAAAAGAAAAATATAATATGAGTATGAAAAAGAAAGTTGTCACAAAAATCGTCAGAAAAATGATCTACAAATATCATTTCTTTTAATTCATATATTTTAAAATATTTTACTGCTTATGAATGAGATGTGTCAAAGACACACATGTGCATTCTATGAAAGAGGAAGAATATAGAAAAGGTAAGACAAGGCTGTGAGATATACTTGAAGATGTACATGATCACCATTACATGGAGTGAAAACTTGTTTAATTTGTTTTTGTTTGTTTAAGTAGTCTATGTCAAGAATCAAGATTCACACGCCTTAAATATGAAAAAGTGATGAATCTCGAGTAGGCATGACAACAAAATCCGTGCTTATAGGTATCCGCCCAAATCAACCCCGATTTGACGGGTTTTCTCCGATTTGACTGGATTTGGGTATGGGTTTTCCCCGATTTCATAATACGGGTACGAGACGGGTAACATGGATATATGTACCCACCCCGAACCCATACCCAAACCCTACCCGAATGTAGAAATGTCATGTTTTTTTGTTGTTGAGGGGGTTGATATTGATATGTCATGTTATTTGGTTTGATGATTGTCATGATATAAGAACTTTCTTTAATAGTTAAAGGAACAACTGAATTATTCGCAAGGAAATGTTAAAATGAGCGCAAATTGTTGGATAATGCATTACAATATTACCATTCAAGCTTAAAAAAAACTCTTTTTTTATTAAAAAAAATTGATTCACTGCGGGGATGGGGTGGGAATACCCGAACCCATTGGGGACGGGGATGAGATTCAATTTCTCATCCCTATTCAGTATGGGTAGGGTAACAGGTAAGTATATGAGAGTAGGGGATGAGGATGGGGAAGACAGAACTCGTCCCCACCCTGTTCCATTGCCATGCCTAATCTCGAGTTCGGACCCAAACCTTATCATATCAACGCCTTTGCATCTACCAACTTAACTGTACTTACTAGACTAACTTGAATTCTTTTAATAATGATTTTATTGACATCCTAACTTATAGAGGTTAAAATATATTATGATTTAGACAAAAAATTCATAACTTATCATCAATACATCTTCGGTGCCACTTCCACAAAAGGTCAATTGGTTTAGAAGATGTCTTTTCAACCTTGTGGTACCTTGTTCGACACTTAACATATGCTTTTCAAAAATCAATACATTTTCGGTGAGCAAAATGTGTTTGAAAACAACCCCAAATCAAAATGATTTGAGCATACACAAGTGACAAAATTAAAAGAAGAATGATTAAATGATTACTCTAGCATTTTTATGTGTTTGTCCAAATGATTTATACTTAGTAGGGTTGTATTCAAGCAAGTGTTGCTCATCAGTGGTTTGTCAATACATTTGATAGGTGGCATTTAACATGGGTAACCTTAAAGCTTTCCCTTAATGGGAAAGTTGTGTTTTGACCATAGATATAATAATATAAATATTTAATGGTTCAGATCTTTTACTTGTAACCCTTACTTTACTTTTTGGTTCTACAAAATTTTCAAAAATTCTGACCCCACCTTGGATTAGTTTAATGTAAATTATTTAATGGGCCAACAGTTATATAGTTATGGGCCTATTTGATTGGAAATAAACATTATGAAGCCACCTTACTTTACTTTTTGGTTCTACAAAATTTTCAAAAATTCGGACCCCACCTTAGATTAGTTTAATGTAAATTATTTAATGGGCCAACAGTTATATAGTTATGGACCTATTTGATTGGAAATAAACATTATGAAGCTCGGATGAAAACAGTATATTAACACCCCCCCTTATAAGTTTCATCTCATTTTACATAACAAAGACATTAATTAAAATGTGGTTAAATAAATTGTTAAGTTGTTCTAGTTCAAACTTTTATTCATTTAAGTTTTATAATGTAACAAAAAAAATATGTTTCTTTCTATCCATTTTAAACTATAAACCTATGAATAAAATTATAAACTATAAACTTAATAAAAAGAATGTTAAATTTGATTAAAAAAAAGAATGTTAAATTTAACTAACAAAGAAAATTAGACGTAATTTTTTTTAACAGTATTGTAGCAAATTTTTTTTTTTGTTGATAAGAACAGTATTGTAGCAATTGACAATAATGTAACAATAAAAGTAACATAGCAATACTTTTTTCAAAAAAAAAAAAGAAGTAACGTCACAGTACATATATACGTCCCTTAAAAAAAGGCATAATAACATATGCTTTATTAGACAATATATATAAGAACAACCCCAAAAAAATAATATATATAAAAGCACATGGCAATATATAAACGTAACATTCCTTCAAAAGAAAAAATATATAAACATAACATTTTGTCAAAAAATATATTTATAAACATAACATGTTAGTCGAAACAAAATATATATGTGTAACATTAAACAAATTATTGACTCTCTTTCTTAAGTGAGAATTAATTTTTATTTTTCTGGTGTAAAAAGTAAAATTTATTAAAAGGGGGGTGTGATACCAACTTCAGTTTAATATTGTATTATAAATTGTTTGTCTCTTCCAACCAACCAAAAATAAATTGATCAACTGCCACTTGTGGGTAAAAACACAACTTTCCCCTTGTGGGAAAGCTTTAAGGTTACCCATGTTAAATGCCACCCATTTGATAATCATAGTCATTAACACGGTCATTTTCTAATGTTGAGGAAACTTATGTTAGGACAGTACATTTATTTGAGCAACCAAAAGTTTAATCAAGCATAACTCTTTTCTTTAACACGGTCATTTTTTTTTTCTTAAAAAAAAAGCATAACTTTTTTCTTAAAAAAACACAGCAGCTAACATGTTTCAAACTGTTCTTTCAAAAAAAAAAAAACATGTATAATGTTAACCAAACACCAATGGGTGTGGCTATTAACACCATCGTTTTTATTACTACACCTAAGTAAAATTTATTTATTTATTTTACAAAGAGTTGTGTTATTTGAACATCGTTTACATGACAAGTTTTGAGACAGCTAAAATTTTACAAAGAAAATGAGGTATTGTCACAAAAATAAAAGCAATAGAGAGAGAAAGTTGTCAAAAAATATTTGTTCAAATATCATTTCTCTTTTACAAAACACTTAAGTACTACCTGAAAATTCAAGTTCAGAAAGGTATCTTTTGGTTAAATAAAGAAAACTGAGAGGGTATCTTTTGGAACATAGTTACAAACTTATATATAATTACCGGATTAGTTTGTTCTCTAAAAATGAATTTCCAGAAAATTTAGATGTAAGTAGTTTTCCTTTCTTTCTTTTTTTGGGAGAAAAACTTTTTGTATCGATGAAAATAGAATATTACAAACGAATAAAAAGTTAAAATAAAAGAGTACATCAAAGCATATTTATAGGCATCCGGTAACCACTAACTAACTCTTCTAATGACTAGCCAACTATATCTTCAACAACCTTCCACGTGTTGAAACGTGTTCACAACACTTTCAACTTAAGATGACCGATATAAAAGCACATCAAATCGAAAGAAAATACAAAGAGAGGCAGAAGATAAATAAGCGGAGGTGTTAATAGTTTTGCCCAGATTGACTTCGTTTCAGGGCCAAATGTTATTGTTTCAACACGTTTTGGGCCACTTTATATTGAAGTATTCTTTGCATATCTACCCCAAACCTGATCCCCCACCCCCCACATAATTTTAAAGTTTCAACTCTACCCTTTGATTTTTCAAAGCCAATAGTCCTAGGATACAATAAAAACAATCTAAAACAAGAATAATTGTAACTTACAAAATGTAATAGACTAGAAGATAATCATAACAAACAATGATTGCCACTTTCGGTGAAAAAACAATATTTAGTGGTTCAGAAGATAATCACGACGAACATTAAGAGTCACTCTTCGACGAGGCTGTGCATAAAATATATCTTGGGCTTTGTTGACTTGAATAACTAAGCCTCTATTAAAGCTTCATAAGTAGCAATACCTAGTTTCACACCTTTCATAATCACAACTAACACATTTATAGATTCTTTCAACTTTCTTTCATTACAAATAGCATCAATCAATACAGAGTATAGTAAAAGCATAAATATTGTTGATGTTTTTCAATACAGATTGATACAAAATCTATTAATTAAAGAATTGAAAGTGACAACATTGAGATAATTTTCTTAGCAACCATTCCAGAATATAACTCATAGGCATCAATTATAGATTTACTTTGCACAAACTATCAATGATTGTTTTGTACATCACCACAACGAGAGAAATAGCTTACACATGTAAGTTACACTAAACCTGTCCCACCTGACATGTTAGCTTGTTTATGGTGATTTTTGGTTAATTACGAAGTGTGCCAAGTTGATCACAAACGAATGTTTAATCAATGCGATCACAAAGGTAACCGATGCGGCTTTATGTGCATATGTGAGTTTTTATGAGGTGTTTTGTTTTTTAGCAATGAGGTTTTTTTTTCTTTAGCAATGAGGTGTTTTGGTTAAAAAAAAAAGAAGTGAGTTTGATGTGAATTTTAAAGAACAAACAACGACACAAAAATTGAGCATATGAAGATTAAAATGAAAAGAAATTAAAGACAAGATATAAATGACCGCAGGTAAGTCGATAAGTAAATTGACCTTGAGCAAAATAAATAAATTGACTTGAATGGTAGAAAGGTGCAAACCAAATGAAAAGACTGTCAAAAAAAATCAAGAATTTTGAGCTGTAAATGCTTGAAAGATAAAATAATTGAAATTAAATTGTCGGAAAGTAAAGTGCAAAAATGTGAAAGTTTAAAGGGAATTTATGAAATACATACTTAGATCCCCATAGCTTGAATATGTTTTCGATTTAGCCAGAAGTAGGCTTCAGAATGTAAGTACCTGACTGACCTTACTTGCATTTTTGAATTAATATTTAAAAGAAAGTAAACTAAATAAATGTCCAAAATGAATTCTATTTTTTTCTTCAAGCTCATGTGCTAGAAGTTTTTCATGTACTCTCAATATATAGAGTTTCTCATGTGCTTATTTACCATCTATTAATCAATAATTCAAAATGAATTCTATTTTTCTTCCTTTGAATCAAGCTCCTCAAGCTTCTTTCTCATATGAGGTTAATCTTCATTTCTTTGATCTTCAGGTTTGTAACAATTAATGGTTTGCATAACTTCGAAACAGAGCATCTGTCTGCATCCTAAACTTTATTTGTCACATAAAAAATAAACAATAATCCCCAATTAACATACAGGGATAATATCATGATCACTATTATTCCAAGTGTTTATAAAAAGATAATTGGGTGCTTATTCCTAACCACTCAATTTGGGCACCTAGACCTATTGTGCAAAGGATATAATCTCATCTCATAGATGCATCTCGTTACGTTAAAAGGTCCTGAATCGAGTGATATTTAATTAAACTTAGTACACTGTGCAGGTGTTTGCTAGCACCGGTTATGTCTCCCTATTATTCCTCCAAATCCACAAAGCTTGATAATTTTTATTTCCTCACGCCCTAATTTTTTTTAACCTTCTGGTTTTCAGAAGAAGGATCTTGATAATTCGAAATTCGAAATTCGATTTTGAGACAAATATAGATCGATTAAGAATTGTTTCACTCAAAAATTGCATGTTTTATTGTAATACCAACTTGTCTGTATTAGCAATGGAAACTTTATATAATAACTTTTTCATATTTATAGCGATTGACCAACTTATTCACTATGTGGAAAAAAAAAATACAATATATTCATAAAATTAAAATATAATATGCGTCAATATATATACTAGATGATGTTCAGTTTTGTCTCCGTGAACTTAGTTCAGTTGGTAAGGACAATGTATAATATATGCAAGGTCCGAACTTCGAATCTGGACACCACCAAAAGAGATGATGTTAAGTTTTTTCTTTTTTGAGACATATATATGCGATCGACATTATTTGGCACTGTTGCAGGACACCACTTGTGTACCATTGGGATACCAATGTTATATAACATTGGCCAATGAAGGTGTACCACGTAACACTTCACACGCATGTCTTTTCTCTTTCCTCTTTAGACCTT
>Ga0315913_1008875_pt1 | contig 11852 bp, 17 predicted proteins | sample MpolsnodulesMG_FD_207736 | JGI IMG/M metagenome (GOLD analysis project Ga0315913, IMG submission 207736) | Medicago polymorpha root nodule microbial communities from Los Angeles, California, United States - small nodules | ecosystem: Host-associated > Plants > Roots > Nodule | place: USA... | reverse complement strand
TAAGCTAAAACTTACTAAGCTTTAAACTTGTTACAAATTAACCCAAAAAATAAACTAAATCAGCTGATATCAAAACTAATGAAGAGAAGCAACCAAAGTGAATTATCATAATAGAGAAAGCAACAAGAATCATCACCATCAACCAGCCAAAGAAACCATCCAAACATAAGAACTAAGTCAAACCAAACCAAACCAAACAAAAGAACCGGCAGGGAGAAGCAACCATACATACCGATAGAGAGAGGAGCAACTGAACAAAACAATTAAATAGGTAGAAGTGCAATCAAGCAAAATAATCAATAGGGGGAATTGCAATCAAAATCAAAATTAATGAGAAGAATCAACAAAGAGAAATGCAATCAAACAAAATAATCAACAAGGAGAAGTGCAATCAAACATAATAATAATTAGAGAGAAAGAAATAACCAAACAGAAGAAACCAATATGGAGAAGATCAATCAAACAAAAAAGAATCAAAAGAAAGAGAGACAATCAATGAGAAGAAACCAAAAAGAATAAGACAATCATAAAGAAGAACCAACATATCAAATTAAATCCAACAAAAAACCAATGCAAACCAAACCAAATAAGCATAATTGATAAAACCACGTACAAACCAAGCATCGTCCTTCGGTGGAAAATAGTAACCAAAGCATGCTGAAGCATACCAAACACAAACAGCCAGCACAACATTGTTTTCCTGTAAGAGGTGGATCACTGACCTTTTTATTCTCAAAAGACGAACTAAACTTTAATTTTCAAATATCCGTCACCAAAAACATAATAAAATAATGCATCAAGGTTCTTGACCGACAAATTAGGAGAGCGAAACTTGTAAACCGATTGTTTTGCAATGAAAAACAGTGACACAAATTAATAAATCACGAGATCACCAATTAAAAAATCAAATCAATCAAACAACATTACCAAACTTATGGCTTTAGAAACTCAACAACGAAAGATACTAACAAAGAGACTAATAAAAATGGCTAAAGTTTCATAGAATATCAAATACTTGACATTACAAAAAGTTACAAAAGGATATATTTAAAACTTAATGGATAATATAAGAGTCAAATAACTTAAACTCGATGCTAACACTCATATCAATCAGTGAACAATATTCATTTCACAAATCTAGTGAAAACTTTAGAATTTTTTTTTATTATCTTTTGAGGAGAAAATTTTAGACTTATTGTTATTGATAAATTAATTTAATGGATAACCATTTTACACAAAATCTTCACAATATGATAGATGATTAAATCCCATTTAACCGAATGCTTATCAAATCTTGCACATTGCAAACATTAAAATTGTATCTAAAAACAATAGATTTCTGTCCAAAAAAAATTGTATCTAAAAACAATAGATAACCTCCATATTCAAACCATATCTTCGGACAAAATTGCAACAATCTTGAATTGCTGATAGATATATATATATTATCATCACTGGCCACGTACCCGAAGGTAATAAATAAGCTCATCAATAAGATCTTCAGCATAGCCTTCAAATAGTAAACCAACCTGAAGAATTTAAATCATAATTAAAAAGAGTATCACACAAGAGAAAAGAAGAAAAATAAAAGGCATAAACAATAAAACACGTACCTCTCGATTGACATCATCAAGAGTATTTTCTCTTTTTAAATACATTATCACTAATTTTACAAACGACAGAAACACACAAGGATCATGTACAAATCGAACCTGCAGGGAAAAGATCTATTAGACTCATCAAAACTCGAAACTTTGCTTAATTAATTCAACATTGAAAACATATATGTGTAAGAGAATATATAAATTCAATATTGAAAACATATATGCGTAAGAGAATATATAATTCAACATTATGTCCGTGATTATTTCTCTACTATCTCCAAGAAGTCCAAGGCGATCAGCAGCATGTTATCACGCCCATCCAGCCTTGCGGGTCTAATGATGATAATATGCTTCTTACAAGACCTTTCTCAAAGGATGAATTTAAGGAGGCAATTTTTAGTATGCATCCCGACGAGTTTCTAGGTCCCGACGGTCTTAATTCAAGTTTCTATCAGCATTTTTGGGGTGATTTAGAAGAGGAATTGTTTGACTCCGCATCCTCCTAGTTGAATTCAGGTGCTTTCCCTTCCCATCTCAACGATACTCACATTGTTTTGGCTCCTAAATGTGATCATCCGGAAACTATCAAGACTTTCACCATATTTCTTTATGCAATGTCCTTTACAAAATTATCTCCAAAAGTTTTGGCTAATCGTCTTAGGCCTATGATTGGGAATTTCATTTCTCCTGAGCAAGTTGCATTTGTACCTACCCGTTCTATTATGGATAACGCTTTGTCTGCGTTTGAACTTCTTATTTATGAAATACAAGCATAAAGGTAAAAAAAAAAAGGGGAGGTAGCGCTTAAGCTTGATATTTCCAAAGCCTATGATAGTCTTAACTAGTCTTACCTTAGTGATATTATGAAGAAGATGGGTTTTTGAGATCGTTGGATAACCTGGATTATGATGTGCGTAAATTCTATTGAGTGTCATGTCCTTTTTAGAGGAGATCACATCGGTCCAATCACTCCGTAAAGAAGGGCCTCTCCGCTCTTATTAAACATGACCATTTCACAAGAATGATTCATGGTATTTGTATCCGTCGACAAGCACCTCCTATCAGTAACCTTCTTTTTGCAGATGACAACTTTCTCTTCTGCAAAGCCGCTACAACGGAAGCAAATTATTTCCAAGATATTCTCTTTAGCTATGAAGTTGCACTTGGTCAAGCCATAAATTTTAGCAAGTCAACTGTAGATTTTAGTAAGAATACATCTCATGAGGTGTCACAGAAATCATTGGCAGCGGTAAATATCTTGGTCTTCCTTCGATGATTGGCAGAAGTAAGAAAGCAATATTTAACTACCGCAAAGATCGAATCTGGAAAAAATGCCAATCATGGAGCTCTCGATCTCTTTCACGCTCGGGAAAGTAAAGAAGTTCTCATTAAATCATTGCTCAAGCTATTCTGTCTTATTATATGGTCCTCTTCTCCTTCCTTCCACCTTAAGTTATGAGATTTAACGAATAATGAATTCATTCTATTAGGGTTATAAGAAAATGGTCGTGGAGGAATTAATTAGATGAGATGGGATAAGCTTACCTTGCACAAAAGTTCAGAGGGGACCGGTTTTCAAAACATGGAAGCTTTCAATTTATCTATGCTTGGTAAACAAGGTTGGAAACTCCTCAATGATTCTAGTTCCTTACTTACTCGTATTCTCAAAGCCAAATATTTCCCTAGAAGGGATTTCTTGGATGCAAATATTGGTCACAATTCAGGATTTACATGGAGGAGCATTTAGAGTTCCCAAAACCTTATCACTTTGGGTTATAAATGGAAGATTGGCGATGGTTCACAAATTAATGTTTGGTCCTCTCCATGGATTCACACTCTCCGTACACTTAAACCGTCTACTTCCTCTCCACCCAATATGGAATCATTAACTGTATATGACTTGTTGAGTTCAGATATGAGTTCTTGGAATAACAATGTTGTCAACAACTTATTCTCCATCGCAGATGCTTTGACCATTAAAGATTTGCCCCTCCATTTGCATAACTTTCATGATACTCACGTATGGAATCACTCTGTGAATGGTATCTATAATGTCAAATCAGCCTACAAGTTATGCATGTCTATGAAAGTCAAAATTTCCTCATCTTCTGTCACCACTTCTCGTAATTGGAATGCATTATGGAAACAACAGATCCCACCTAGAATCCGGTCTATGTTTAGGTGTATGGATCATAGTTGTCTTTCTACACGTTCCCGCTTGTTAGGGAAGGGTCTCAATCGACGATACATGTGTGCATTGTGAACAGTTGGTTGAAATACACATTCACACTTTTTTCTAGTGTGCCCAACAACCATGAAGTGTTGGGAATTAATTGGACAACATTGTATGTAATTTATTGTGTATTGCTAACGACTTTACTAGTCTTCTCTTTGATTTCTTTAACAGGATCTTGGTTCAACAACAAGAGATGGTGTCCGTGATTCTATAGAATATGTGGAAAAGTTGAAATACCAAGTTATGGGAAGGAACAAACACGCCTTGCGGATCTATTGTGCAGCGTGGTAAAAATTCTCTCCAAGAATGGATGTATATGCAAAAAGCAAAGCAACCGAGTCAGGGTACACATCAACAAACATTGTGGGAAAAACCTCCGCATCTCACGGTGAAATGTAAAGTGGATTGTGAATTCTTCAATAACAATACTATTACGGGTCTTGACATATGCTTTAAAGACTCCTCTGGGGCGTTGTTGTTAGGCTTCTCAAAGTATTCCTTTTTCAATTTTACTCCATCAGTAGTTGAAACGTTAAGCTTATTTGAGGCATAAACATTGTTATTAATCGTCACATGACATCTGATATCTTTGAGTCCGACTGTAGGTTACTTATTGACACTATTAATTCCAACTCTACTCCACGAGTTTGGAGATTTATTTCTAGATGTAAGGATCTTTTGTTATCTCGCAATAATTTTATTGTGAGTAATGTCAGAAGGCAAGCAAATAAGGTAGCTCATAACATAGCTAAAGCTTCCTTATGCCACTCTAACCCCCATATTTTTATGACGTACTATCTCGTTTATACTTGTTACTCTTTAATGAAATGAATTGGTTTTATCTTTGCTAAAAAAAACATTGAAAACTTACCTTCACCTTTTGCAGATATTTGTGAATAGTTTCACGATCAATCACTGGCCTGTCAGCATATACTCTTTTCATCTTCTGTGTTTTCAAGTCAATAAAAAATTTAGGCCATCAGGGAAATCAATGAGAAAATTTTCAACAAAAGCCTTGACTTAATAAACCAATAAAAATTAAAATTCAACTTATGATGAGAACGATTGAAACATAATTGTAAATATGAATCATTTGATCTCATTTCCCAATATTTTTTTTAAAAAAATAATAGACATTTTTAAAAGATAAGAAAAACCAAAATTTTAGGGCTTCAAAACTTGATTACTCAGTTAAAGTTTTTGTTTTTTTTAGAGGACTACTCGGTTAAAGATGCTAAGCTTTCATAAAACACAAAATATAAGAAAAAACTAATGGAACAACAATGTTTAATAAACATAAAAAGGAAATAGCCCATTCAAAAAATACCCAAGAGAAACTTCGATCACATCTCACTTTAAATAACAACGCAAAGAATTTGAAACATATATCAAAATCAACTTGTCCCCGTGAACATAACTCAGTTGGTAGGACATGCATTGTTGTGAATTCTAGCCGGATGAAACATATAGGAGTAAAAAATTAACTTGAAAGAATTATGAATCAAGAAAAACCATAAGGAACAAAAATTTGCATACTTCAATATAAACCAGTGAGATGATAAATTCGTAAGGAATTGAAATTAAAATTTAAATGTTGATTTTATGTATAGTCCCAAAACTACAAAATTCCAAAGAAACATATAGAAGATGAAAAGGGAAGGAAAAAAACTAATACGAAAAATTAAATTGCTTTCTATCACTGTTTATATATCAACCTTTGTGGTTCTTCAATAATCAAAAGGAAGAACACAAAATATTGGTCGAGATGGAGCTTATTTTTAGTTTGAGATTAAGAATGAAAGAGATAATGAATAAATAAGTGAGAAGGAGAATTCACCATATAATGATATTATAAGAATTCCTTAAAAAAATGATATTATAATTGATATAATAATTTACTAATAACATTTAATATGATTTTCTTTTAAAAAAAACATTTAGTATGATTTGACTGAATTCATGCATGTGTAAAATAATTCATATATTTTGTTATATTACAAAGTGGCGTCTTAGTATTATATTTTTTAAGATTAATTTAATAAACGCTCTTCTATAAACATAATCTCTTTGTGATATTTTAGTAAATTAATTGATAATTTTCTAAAAAAAAAAATAATTTAGTCAAAAGTGAAATAAGTAGTATTAAATATGACTTTTTTTTCCTTTGACTCAGAAATTAATGAGTTTTGTTTTTTCAGTCAACATAAATTAATGAGTTAATCTTTATTTATTTTGAAGGAAATGAGTTAAAAATTGTTAAAACATGTATTATTTTTCATTGATAAAATGTTTACAAGCGTCAATAAATACAATATAGCATCATATCTTCAAAATGGGTTGGTTAACTCAATTGGTTTAAACTGTAGGATAATGTAACCAAAAAAAAAAAAAAACTATAGGATAAATAGTTGGAGGTTTAGATGCGAATGAGGCTGGAAAGAAACTAATCTAACAACTACTTAATTACACCTTAAAAACTAATTGAAGGGTATTATAATTAATCTTATTTGGTGGTATCAAAATGGGAAGCTGGCATGAAGGGTTGTGTAAGAAGATACCAATGGGTGAAAAAAACACATAGAGAACGCAAGTGACAGTCAAATATTGTATATCGCAATGCTTTCGTGAGAATAATGTTCGCTATATATAGTATTTTCCTAAAAATATTAGAGATTCATCTCTCTATCCCTTTTTATAATAACTTATGTCTTTTTTCACGTATATTGAGAAAAGTGGTTATTGAAATGAATGTGTCCCTTTTATGGGCAAATCTTTCTAATTTTGTTGCACATTACCTGTCACTTTCAAGTTTCAATGCAACATTAATTATTGACTTGTCAATAATAACCTTATAAATTTATCGTAGAGAAAGAAATAATAGAATGAAATAATAAATGTTTAAGGGTATTATAGAATAAACACACCGAATTTTATAAAAAATAATAAAAGCGACAAGTATTGTGAAACATATGGAGTAATAACTAACTTTAAATTTTCATATATCAAGATAAACTTGTATTATTAACATAAGGTAGGTTTGGGAAAAAAAATATTAAATGTATCTTGTTAGTTACAAAGGAGTTTATATTTACGGACAAAAAAATTCTGCAAAGGAGACTTTTAATTAAGAATGAAGGGAGTAACATAAAATTGATCTTACAATTAGGGATACACACTGAAGTTAGATTATAATAAAGACTCTCTTGCAAGGTTGTGAGCGAATCTATTTGCCTAGATATTGTAGCTAGCATTAGAGGAAATAAGAGACATACAACTAAATACCAAAGTACTTAGTTCGTTATAAAATATATGCCCACCATTTGTAATTAACAACATTTACAGCTATCTCACAATCGCTCTCAAAATTGACTCGCTCATACCCACTACTTACAGCTAATTGAGGAGAATATTTAAGGTTTGTGGCCTCACATTTTACTACCGGACATAGAACGGGGTACACCATTGTGTTGGCTTGAACAAGATTTCAGATTTATGACGAAAGCATACTCTAACTATGAATTTCCCTTCAATAGAGAAAGTGGCACAATCAACATTACATTTTAACAAGTTAGTACTCGGCTTCTTCCATGCTAGAGTGGGCGGCGCTTTGCAAGGATTTTCAATGGACCAATTACACCAAATGTAACTGCGGAGTGTATCAAAAGAAATTTTGAGAGTGGCCGAAGTATCATCTTGAATTTTCTCTCAGAATCAAGTATTTCGACTGAGTCATATGCTCTAAAGGATAGATGAGAAACGAGCTCTAGTGTTATTTATCCAAACCTGCAAGTATGGTAAATATAGTTGCAGCAAAACTTTCAGTACTTTGAAGTTGGTTTTTAGTTCTATACCATAAATTTTCCTCCTTCCAACAATTAACAACAGAAGCACACCCAAGAAAGATATGCATATCATCCTCAATAGTATGGGAGCACTTAACACAATTAGTTGACAGTAAATGCTTCAGTTCTGTAAATTTAGTTGAGTAGGAAGGAAACAACGGAGGAATCTCCAACAAAAATTCTTTGGGCCACCATAGCAATTAAAACATAGCGAGGTTAAAACCCATACAATGCCTTGCATGCCTTTGATAAAGAATGAGAATTCCAATGTTGAATATTTTTCCATATGTGATCCTTGATAAACCAAAATATAGCTTTTTTTGTCTACCTACTGTAGAGGGGAGGCCAAGATATTTAGCATGCCTTATCCTCTCCACCACCCAAAAGAGTAGTACTATAACTGTTGTGACTGAGTAATAGCTGATTTTTGAGAATTTATAGCCTGGCCATTAGCTGCTTCGTAGGTTTCAAGGATTGGTGTTTACATGGGTGAAGTGCTTATGAGAGTAAATGATCAACAAGTTAAGTTTAACATACCAAGATTCATGATATTTCCATATGAAAGTTTAGAATAGGTATCCATGATCAAAATTGTAGATCACTTGGTTCATAACCATTTCATTAAGGTGGATCCAGTCTTTAAAATTGAGCAATTTGAAGAATTGGAGCATATTGAAGAAGAATTTGCTGAGGTAAATGAACTAGAGCCATCTCCAAGGCTTTGGGATAGAAAGTATGAATCACTTGAGCTGACAAGTGATGATTTAAAAACGCAGCAACCATCAATTGAAAAACCACCAACTCTAGAGCTCAAGTAGCATCCTCTTTATTTGAAGTATGTGTACTTGGGGTAGAATGATATTTTTCCTGTAATAATCTCCACACTTCATGATTCCACTCAGGAGGAGTTATTGTTGTATGCGTTAAGGAAACATCGTAGATATATAGCTTGACATATGTCATATATAAAAGGAATTAGCCCATATATCTATATGAATAGGATTCTACTTGAGAAAGGACAAAAGAATAGTATTGAAGCTCAAAGAAGGTTGAATCCTATCATAAAAGAAGTAGTGAAGAAGGAAATCATCAAATGGTTGGATGTAGGAATCATATATCCAATCTCAGATAGTGTGTGGGTTAGTCCAGTGCAATGTGTTCCAAAGAAAGATGGAGCAAATGTGGTAAAGAATTCCAACTAAAACTGTTACTGGTTGGAGGATATGCATGGATATCAATGGTTTACAATCCCAACAACAATGGTTGGCTAGGAGGAAGATGCCCCTTGAGTTTGGCAGAGTTTGTAGCTTATGCACCCTTGGCACCATTGTTAAAGCCTAATGGTGGAATATGCCCTGTTGATGTAGGTGATATTTGGAGGTGTGTATGGTTGTCAAACTCGCGAGTAGACTCGTAGACTTGTAAACTCATACGAGTTTAGAAGGCAAAAATGAGTAGAATTGTGCATATAATCGTTTTTGCGGTAGACACGGTAGACTCGTGTAGACTAGTATAGACTCGCATAGACTAATGAGTTTATGAGTCTAAACAATATTTGAATGGAGAAAAAACCTATAATACTTTTTCATATTCAATCTCACTCTCAATTTAGAAACAAAACTACCACTCTCACGAAAGATAGAAGAAATCAGGTTAAAATATTATGGAAACTAATGTTGCTAATAATGATGTGCAAATTGATGGTGGAGGCAATGTTGAATTATGTGAAGGTTAAAATAATCGAAGTTAGGTTACAGTAAATGATGAATAAAGTGTTTTATCTAGTGTTGAGCTTGATGATGATAGTCATGATGCTGATGAAGACGATAGTTGTGATTTTGATGATAAACAAGATTTCACATGAGCTATAGATGTTTGAAGTCATGAGCATATATGTTTTATGATTTTTTGGTATATATAGTAGCTAATTAGGAAGGACTTTGGACCTTATCTACTTTGATTGCTCTAATATGGGTTTTTTTTTTTTTTGTTAATAAGTTTGCTATGGAGTTTGAAATTTTAATTTTTATGTTAATTGGTGTTTTATTATAAATATATATGTCATTTGTGTCTCATGTGCATATTATTTTAATGTCAATTTTAATTTTCCATGAACTCATACGAATCGAGTTTACGAGTCGGGTCTACATTCCCTTTTCAAGTCTATGTAGACTCACAATTCTGACAACCCATATTTCTGGTATCGAAAGTTACTATGAAAAGAGTCGGTAAAGATATGGTTAAATATTTACATGACTTTCAGTTTAGTCTTGATGTTTCAGGTGGGGCAAATGCCATTTTACACAGTGCGAACAAGGTGTTGAGCCAGCGACATGGAGAGATGGTTCCTTGACTATGCTCACAATAGATTTTTTTAATGCTTTCGACTCGGTAGACAGATCGGCACTGGTGCATGTAGTGAAATTGAGATGCCCATCTATTTCTTTATTGGTTTAGTTTCTTTATGGACAAGCAGCGAGATTATACCTTAGCGATTGACATATTATGTTTGTCATTGGAGTGCAACAAGGTGACCTATTAGGACCGCTTATGTTTTGCTCTTGTGTTATACCGTCTTATTTATCAGATCGAACATAGTTGAAAATTTCTTCTTGATGCATGGTAACTTGATGATGAGACTCTTGTAGGGGATTCAGAGGAGGTGGCTAAAGTTCTGGACATCATTCGAGATTGTAGGCCAAAATTGGGTAATGAATTGAATATTCATAAGACTGAGATCTTTCGGACTTCATGTGATGGTAACAATCAGCTTAGGGGGTTTGTTCCCTTTGGATATTGGGAGGGTGACGTTGGGAGTGAAATTGCTCGGAGGGGCTGTTAGCCAAGATAGAGGTTTAATCGGAAGGTTAGCCATGAATAGAGCTTCTAGGGCTACTGAGTTAATGCATCTTCTTCCAAAGTTACATGATCTTTAGAGCGAGCTTCTTATACTTTGATCATGTTAGGTATCGCCAAAATATTCTTAGGTCTAAGAACATGCCAATCGATGCAAATGGAGGAGGGGAGTATGTTATTTGATAAAGAGTTATGTGGAGAGATTGAGTACATTGTGGTTGATATAGGTCCTTTCTTTTGGGACCTTCAATGGAGGTTGGCTTCTTTACCTATTAGGTTTGGACGTTTCGGGTTGTACTCAGCAGTAGAGGATTCCTCATACGTTTTTGTGGCTTCAAGGACACATTCTTGGTTGCTACAAGATCATATTTTTGAAAGACAGTGCGATAAGTATTATGGACTCGGATTTTGATCATGTTTTGGATGGTCGTCGTGGTACAATTCCAGATTTTCATGTTAGCAGTTTAATTGGAAGGACATTGTCTCTTCTAAAGCACAACATGTTTTGGTGAGTGCCCTTTTTAGTAAAAGTGTACAAGATATGGAAGTTAAGTTATGACCACTAGACAGAAGGCAAATTTAGGGTGTTTGCAAGCAACACATGCTCAAGATTTTATTCTAGGTATCCATATTGATGAATTAGGTCAGCATATGTCACTAGTGGTGTATTTTACTATCCTTATATATCTCCTTATGATTCCACTATTTCCTATTTATGAGGAGTACTCTATTTGTCTTAAGGTGTGCATGGATACTTTTGGGAAGCATGCACTTCATTGTAAGGAGCTTCCCGACTATAAGTACAAACATAAATTTGTTTGGGATGTCATTTTATATATATATTTAGGCGAGCGTGAGTATTACTGAATAAGGAGGTGCGTGTGAACTTCCTGGCTGACCCACTAGATATAAGATCGACACTTATGTTTGTAGATGATATTGTGTACGAATGGGTAGGAGGAAAACATGCATGTGTGGACTTGATTGAGGTTTCATCACTTGCGGGATTAGGGGTCGGAGATTTTACGGTACGACAAACAACCTTATAAGTTGCGTCAAGCAAAATGGCCAAACATGATAAGCGTGTTCTAACAATCGACATGCTTTTATACTGTTTGCTTTTGATATTTTTGGCTTACAAGAGGCTATTAACTTTTTACATAGAGTTGAAAGGGTCATGGATATCAATGTCATATCTCCTAGGTCCATGAATGTTGCGTTTACGAGGATTAGTTTTGTCATCCAAAAAGACCTAACGGTGCAACTTGTTGCCCGCTTGCCTTCTATTCATGTGTAATTAGTTTTTGAAAAAAG
>Ga0315913_1008872_pt1 | contig 11854 bp, 8 predicted proteins | sample MpolsnodulesMG_FD_207736 | JGI IMG/M metagenome (GOLD analysis project Ga0315913, IMG submission 207736) | Medicago polymorpha root nodule microbial communities from Los Angeles, California, United States - small nodules | ecosystem: Host-associated > Plants > Roots > Nodule | place: USA... | reverse complement strand
TTCATTAAAAAAAGTCATTAGTCAATATAGTCATTCATATATAATCAAATCATCTACACATGTATGTTTGTTGATCAAGGCTAGCACGAAGTTGATTTGCTGTCTCATTATGGTGAACTACTAAAATGCCTAATAGGTTAAACAAGATTTTCAACAATTTATACAATTAGCCAATATACTCTTTAATTACTTTTATGTTTTTCACAATTTTTACAAAAAAAACTCAATATTTTAACAGAAAAATATACATAAAATACCTAAATGTTCATTGATGTAAATTTATTATGATTAAGAAGATCATTTAACATTTATCAGTTAATTGAACCGTTATTTTTATCAAACACTTCAACTAAATTATTAGCTATTAGTTATCAACTATCACCCATCAATTATAAAAACGGTCATACTTAAAAGTTATTCGCTATTTTTGTCGAAGAAAATGACACTTTAGAAATTCAAGGTGCTATATGTCACATACCAAATGTATTTAATACCAAAATTTGGGACACTTAGGTGCAATGGTTATATTTTGGAGACAATTTAAATCTCTAATTTTTTAAAAGTCTTAAATCAGAAGTTCATCCTCTTCTCGTTCTTAAGTTAAAATAAAAAAAATAAAAAATAATCACCTTCCTCCTTCTTCATTTCCCTTTATTTCTTCCTCTCTTAAATCAAAATCACATAGCTTTTTAACTTTTTAACTTTTAAACGACTAAAAATCACATAGCTTTTTAACTTTTAAGGGACTAAAATTGTATTTTTGTATTTTGTGAGGACTAAATATGAATTTTCATAATATATACACCTCAATAATAGCTTTTGCTTCCAGACAGATCCAAAAAAACGTCACTATCCCTTTATTAAAACCAGCAAAACAAGTAAGGAATTATACAAACAAATTCAAAAGACTATGTATAACAACAGATACAACTTAAAAAACTAAAATACCATGGTACCATCAGAATAGAACCAACAAGTAAGGAATCAAAATAAGAATACGACCAACAAAAACAAATTAAAAATCCAAAACACAATACAATTAGAAATCGCAAAACATAAACAAAGTGGACCAACATAAACAAAGTGGACCGCCTCAGAGAGAACAAGCACCATGTTTTTTTACGGAAGAAGTTGATGGTCACAATTATTTTGGTATACTTTTGTTTAGATCAATAATTATTTGGGTATACTCATATAATTTAAAAAGATAGCAGGAAAAAAGTTTTTTTTGACACATGGAAAAAAGAATTAAATAACGTGTATTTAATTTCTAAAAAAAAACTAAATTTTATATATTTGATTGTGTGTTGAAATTATTGCGACCACTCAAGTATTCTCCTCTCTTCCCTCAAAAAAAAAAAAAGGGTATTCTCCTCTCTTAAGTCTTCTGGTTTACACATGGACAATTTTCTTTTAACTGTCTATTTAGTATATAAACGAAGTGACAAATATTATTTAAAAATCATCTAAATTTCACACACATGATTACAATATTTTGGGGTTCAAACTTAGATAAAAATATTTATCTAACAATATTAACATTATTAGTCGAATTAGACACTTTTATTTTTTTCAGTTCCATTAGGGGTTAAGTTGTCTCTTAATTTTTATAACAACTCCGCATAACTAACGTCATGTTAATGCCAAATCATTAGCATAACCATCAACATAATAATTATTTAAAGATGATTCAAAGCCATCGACATAATAATTATTTAAGAGATGATTCAATTATGTATTTTGGATAAAAGACAAATTTGTTTGGCTTTCTTGAAAATTAATAACTTTGTGTTGTTTTTTAGTTATATATATATATAGACAAAATGAAATAACCATATGAAAATTCACACATAAGCGATGAAGTCAAGTTTTAACACCGATCAATCTAGTAATTTCAACATATTTATTAGTTGAATTAAAACTATTAAACGTACTCCATATTTTTTTTTTAGAGATTAAGATGAGATGTTAATAACCAAGTGGTTTATGAATTTCATCAAATAATAAATCCTTCTAAACAACACGAGTTTGATTTTTATAAAATAATTTTTTTCTCATATTATACTTACCTCACATCTAAACTCTAAATTATCACGACTCTTCATCTGGAAATCGAAAAATTAACACAAAAATGTAGTCGAAAGATTAACACAAAAAACAAAATTAGTTGGGATTTCCATATTTATTTTAATTTTATTTGTGTAAAAATTCATTGACCATAGTCTTCTTGTACTTTAGTACCTAACAACAAAACCAACTCAAGTACCACCTTCAGTCAATTATTATCCTCTTCTCTTCTCCGAACGCTACCAATCCCAAACCGAATAATCTTCAAACCAATGGCAACAAACGAACCCGTTCCAGCAGAATCCGACCCGACTCGAACACCTTCGCCACTCCTCGGCGACATGGACGAACTCAAAAAAGTCTTCAACAACTTCGACGCAAACGGCGACGGCAAGATCTCCGTCAACGAACTCGAAACCGTTCTCCGAACACTCAGATCCGACGTACCTCAACAAGAAGAACTCCGACGCGTCATGGAAGAACTCAGCACCGACCACGACGGTTTCATCAACTTATCTGAATTCGCCGCGTTCTGCCGCTCCGACACCACGGACGGCGGCGATTCAGCTCTTCGCGACGCGTTCGATCTCTACGATAAAGACAAAAACGGACTCATTTCAACTGAAGAGCTTCATCTTGCACTGGATCGTCTTGGAATGAAGTGTTCCGTTGAGGAATGCCAAGAGATGATTAAGTCTGTTGATTCTGACGGTGACGGTAGTGTTAACTTTGAAGAATTCAAGAAGATGATGACAGCGAAAGTCAAGACTCACACCGTTAACGAATCTGTTAGTTAGACGGTAGAGATTTTCTCAGTCTTCATCGCCGCCGGTAGAAGTTCCGGTGAATCTCCGGTAAGAGCTTTCACCGTACGTTTTCGCTTTGCTTTTAACATAAATATAGATAAATAATGAGCGAATTGCTCCACCGAAACTTTAGATTTAGATCTAAATCGAAGACGAAAATAGAAATTTCGTATATTATAAATTTTGTAATTGGAATGAAACTTTTGTTTGTCACGTTTTTCTTTAATCATGATTATTACAGCAGCTTAATTAAATTATTGTTTTAAATTTCTATTCAGTTAATATGATGTATGTTTGGTTCTCTTGTGATGTGATACCAATTGACTTTCACAGTAAACAAAGTGTAACGTGCACAAGAGACATAGGTGCTGTTTGGTAAAGTAAAATTTTCAGCTTATTAAAGAATGTTTATACTAACTTATGAGTTAATATGATCAAGATAGATATATTTTGCAACAATTTTATGTTTAGAGCTTATAAATTTTGTTCAACTAGTTTATTGTGTTTTTACGTAAACTAGTTCAAGTACTAGTGTTTGAATTATTTTATTGTGTTTTTAGATAAACTGGTTAAAGTCCTCGTGAGTTTAACTCAGTTGGTATGGACAATACATAAAATATGCAAGATCCAAGGGTCAAACCCTGGCCACCGAAAAGAAAAAAAAAAGATAAACTAGTTAAAGTACTAGTGTTTGAATTATTTTTTAGGGGATTCTAGTGTGTTTGAATTTAAAACTTATCATTTGATTTCTTAATTTTATCCTTAGTAACTTGTTTGAAGAAGAAAAAAAATCAAATATTGATTACAAATACATTTTTATGTCATTTCATATTAATAAGCTGGATAAATCCTTAATTTCATCAAACAATACAAATTAAATCAAGCATCAACTAACTTATAAGTTATCAGTTAATTCATTCCCTATAAACTATAGCAACTAGTTTATCCACCATTAACTATAGAAGTTTATTCGCTATAAACTATAATTTAGTTTATAGTCATAGACTATTTTTTCACCAAATTTAACGGTAAATTGTATATAGTGCACAAGTTATTGATAGGCATAGAATTGAGTAGTATCTATTGATAGGCATAGAATTGAGATGGGTATAGAGTATCTTACAACAGATACTAACACTATAATTTAGTTACATATATTTTCTGATTTCACAATTATAACCCTGCATACTATTTTCATCATAGAATTTGATGATAACCACCCTTTTGATTAAAAAAGAGTGAAGACCTAAAATGGTCCTTCACAAAAAACTCATGACTCAAGTTAGTTCCTTGTAACAATAAATTGGGACATTTTTAGTCATCGAAATAACCTATCATCTAAAAACCGAGGGTTTTTTTTGTTTTGTTTATGTGGAACTTTTTCATCCACCATGCTGTCTACATGTCATGTGATGGATTGAAGGATCAATTTAGTCTCTAACAAGAGAAACTATTAGGAAGGACTTGAAGATTAATGAGTTTGACCAAAATATGTTTTGTGACACTGGCAAAAGATTATGACGTAATTTGATCTATGTAATTTGGTTGTTGTTGTTTAAAACAAAATGTTTTCGATCACAACAAAACACATTTTAATCTCCAAGAATATTCTGAAAAATTATATCAGTTTCTCTATCTGATTTGATTGTTATGTGTTGTATGTAAGTTACAAAGAAAACTAAATTACTCACCCATTACGTGCATATTTTCAAAGAAAACAACTACTCACAATGAGATGTTTTCGTCAACATCAAAACCTCAACCGGAGAATGATTCAAAAATATTTTCTTCACTGCACATACCAACTGTTTTGTTAATAAATCTTATATGAGCAGTGCTAAAGTGCACAACAATCGTCTGCCAATGAACCACAGGACGCATTAAGTGGTGTCAAGTGGAAAACATGGTCGTGCGGATTCGACGACAAATCCAGTTGTACCATTAAGCATTTGCGATTTAATTTGAGTTTCTTTCTTCTTCTCCAAAAATAATTGACGCACATATTTTTATTTATTTTTCATTATTCCTCCAGTTTTCACTCTGTTTTTGCCCAAATCAATAAAACACGGTGAACAACCCTAAATCTCCATCTTATGATATAAACTTTCCCCATCCTCTTCACTCGATCGAATGTAGGGATGAATTGTTCACACATCGAATGTGTGTTTCCCTTTTCACTTCATATTCATTTTACGTTTCACCCTTCTCTCGTTCTCTTGTAGTGCTAAAGGGACACTTAATTTCTTCACATGACATGCAGCCAACATGCTGGACGGAAAAAAAATTCGAAAAAAAAAAACCAATTTTTAGATGATAATTTAATGGATTTGAATGTCTTTGTTTATTTTTGGAAGGGACTAAAATGAGTTTTTTTATTGTAAGGGACTAACTCGGGTCCATAATGTTTTGTGAGGGACAACTTTGGGTCATCACTCATTAAAAAAATGGAGAAAAATTTCTTCAAAAAAGTAATGGAGAAAAATTCACTGATTTACTTTTTTTTTTAAAAGTAATTTAATGGCTTGATCCACACACTTTTAAGTATACTCTAACCTTTGCATATTATTATCTTTGCAGCTGCTAACTTAATTGTACTTATAAGACCAAAAATCACCAAAAAGTCACAGGTTTTGACATCAAAAGTCACTACCAAAGAATATATTCTAGAGAAATTATATCCATCCTCGTGAGCTTAGCTCGACAATACAAAATATATGCAAAGTTTGAGATTCGAACCCCGACCACCACCAAAAAATAGAAATTATACCCGACGTTAACTATAGGCAGTAGCTGTTGGTAAGCTCAATTCTAAGAAGTTAGTTTGCAACACATGATTTATCTATAATGAAGAAGCTAAGTTTCAAAAAATAAAAATAATGAAGAAGCTACATTTAAAATACGTGATGAATGTAGGTTAATTACTTGATTTGATTTATGATGATCATCATGTGAATGATCAAAGTCCATTTCAACATTCATTGTAGACTTTTAGTAAAGTTTTCTATAGTGATTATTACAACAACGTTTTGAACTTATGCATGTATGTACCTACATAGAGTTGGAGAGTGTGCACATACATACTTTGAACTTTCAAAATTACATATATCATCTTATATTTATTTTTTTCACCACTATTTTTACCAAGAAACTCTCAATGTTTTCACCTTCACAAACTCTTATCTCACTAGGGGTTGCCGCTATCATTATGAAACTGTCGGAAACCACAACAAAATTTGAGTTTTTGCAGACCCATTTCCGGCTGTTTTGGTCCCCGCAAATGACATAAAAACTGTGGGAGTCTTCTGTAGATTTTTGGGGCCAATAAACTTGCCGGTAATTTCATGTTTTCTTGAAGTGCAAGCAAAATTTATTAACGAGAGTACAATGAATAAACTCTAAATCCGTTGCAACTAATATGCATCACTCGCTTTAAAGACATAAAAGAGGTTTACTCTATCAATCTGAAAATACTAAATTTTTATTTCCATCCTCCTTACAAATAAACCAAGATGAAGACAAATATTTAACAGGGTCCACCACCTTCAAAAATGTCTTTTTTATATAAACATTGACTGTCCTCGTATGATTTTTCCAGTTGTATACAAAGACCAAAACTCACATTAGTGTAGTTCTTTTTTCTTTTTTTTATGGTACAACACATTAATCTAGTCTAGTTTTAATAATAGGAAAATGCTAAATATCCGGAAAGAGTTGTGCTATTTGTAGCGAAGCAATTTGTCCCAAATTTATCATGAATAGTCTATCACGGTTAGATTAGCAATTACAATACATTGGTGGATGGAATACAAAGTGGATTTTATGCTACACTTTCTTTAACATTGTCGTGATATGGTCTTAAACTACTTTCTGGTTGGGACAAATAGCATTTTCCATCCTAAAAATGAAACTCACTACAATATATGATAACACAAAAAGTAACTGCATAAGCACCCCTCCAACCTCAACAGCCAATGTATTCCAACAAGTTCCCTTAATCAAACGGCTGTATTTCATTCGTGAAACATTCGGGAAGTGTTCCTTTACTACGAATAACACCACTTAATATTTGCCAAAAGAGAGTTGCTATATGTAGCGAGAGATAATATCAAGAATTTACCGCAAATGCATGACGACAGTTAGATCTTGATTTGCCACAATACATGAGTCGGTAGATGAAAATGAGATAGTTTGCTACATTACCAATTGACCAATCGTGAAATTATCGTGACTGTCTTTTTTGCTGTAACTAGCATTTCGTTTGCTAAAATAATAAGATAAAAAATAAAGTTCAAGTCCTACATGAAACAAATACAAACAAAAGACCAAAAGATACAAAATAAAAACTCTTTCTGCTTTGAGTTAAAGTTAGTTCTTATTTTGTGTTCTACTTTTTTCCTTCTCATCTTAAACATGCTATCACTGCTCCTCTGCATACAAATGCACTCATAGCTCTAATATTGACATGTCTTCCTTTTTTTCCTATCTTTATTTCTACTGCCAGCATGACAGACAGATAAACAAAAAGAAACAAGAAAACAACAAATGCCAATGTGTTACTATATAGTTTGGTCACATAAACAAAACCCTAGTCCTAGAAAACAAAAGCCTATATGCTGGCAAAAAAAATTAATACTTGAATTTATTTTAGAAAAAAATAATATAAAAATACCACATGCATGGTGTTGCATAATTGGAAGACGGTTAGCTATCCAACCAAACTACCTACAAACCATTCGAGTATCCACCTAGTTTTTATTGACTGGTCAACTATATGCTCATGATCTCCTTTACTTTTGTTGCCTGTAATACTTTCACCACAAAGTACACTCACATAGTCACATGCAAAGTTGCCTCAAAACGGTTATGAAAAAAACAAATGTGGTAGGAAAGGAGAAATTACATAATTGTTGTAAAAGCTATTATTATTGTTATTATTATTATTATTATTGTTATTATTTATTCCATAACACGGAGAGTACGTACTTTACTCTTGACTACAAATATGAACGAAGATACAGCACAGAGAGCAATTGGTAGAGGAAGAATGAGTCTTTGAACGAAAATAATACTGAGGTATTAATCGACAAATAGGAATATCATGGATTTGCATCTGGGATTGGCATTGGATATTATAAATTTCCAACGTCTATCCCAATCTAGTCCATGGTACACCGCTTTGACTTGTGACTGCACCAAAGAAGATGTATTGCTTTATCACTTTCACCGGTAAAATATAGCAGTTGTCCACTCACCACCTCTTCATTCTGGGGATTGTATTATGGTATGTTTGTCGCCTTTCCATTCACTAAGTTTCTTTGGCATCGAATGGATAAAACAGGGCAACTTGTTCGATTTGATTCACGTTTTCAATGTATATACAATGTTTGATTTCAATTCTATATGCCTTAGAAATGTTTTTCAACCGTCAAAAAAGAATTCTAACTCTATAAAATTATATATGCAATTTTTTATCTTCGAAATCAATTTTGAGGATTAAAATTGTTTTTTTTTTAAAGTAGTTTAATAGTTAGAAATTCATCTCTTAAGATAATCATGTAGATGAGCATTTGCAAAGTAAGTACTTTAGTCTCAAATAAAACTAAAAAGATAATCATACTTTTTTTGACAGAAAAAAAAAAAGATAATCATATTTGATGATCTTAAAATGGTTTGAGAAATACATTTATTTTATTATATTGAGAACATTAATCACAGTACACATTTTAGTAAGTGTGAACTTAGATATGTTTGCTCATAAACAAAACAAAAGGAAATGTACCATGTAGTTTATGCATTTTTCTACAAAATAATTTGATGTAAAACCACAAATAATAAACTTAGTGCATATTTAGTATCACGGTAAATTTGTTAGAATTATGAAGAATCACCGTGATTTTAAACTAAACTTGTAACTTATGCAAAATTACGATTGGCTATTATACTAAACATGCTAGATTGAACTTGTTTATTATCTTGGAACTGGGTGAATGCATGTAATCATGTGTATTTAAATTGACCAGTAAGATACGGTACAAGCTAGCTGTTAAGTTTATAGCCTTATAAGTCGTCAGTTATCTCTAGGTAAATAAAAGGTAAAGAAAATCTTTGCATACAAAATATAAAAAAAAATGGTAATTAACTACCGTTCGATACTTTTTAGGTGCTAAAGAGCAATTACCAAATATTATTAGGAAGTGTACATCATATACTCTAATCCATTAAAAAATTAGTTAACAAGAGCACACTTCTAAAACAATAGTTTTAAAGAGATAGGGGGAGTAGTAGCTCCCAAATAAAGTTGGATCTGTAGTTAACAAAATTTCCTAAAATGGGAGTTGTTTGTGCAAAGTATATTTTTCACCAAAAAACAGTGAGCTAGGGTGGCAAGTGGAGAAAATGAGAGAGTGATTTCCTAAAATGGGAGTTGTTTGTGCAAAGTATATTTTTCACCAAAAAACAGTGAGCTAGGGTGGCAAGTGGAGAAAATGAGAGAGTGTGAATAGTAATTGCCACAATATGTATTGTTGTAACTTGAAAATGTCATTCTCGGTACTAGCCAGACAACCATAAGGGTTGTTTTGTAGAATTTTTGCTCTTGTTACTTTCATTTTTACTCCTCCACACTGCAAAAATACTAACTAAAATACCTCTATAGCATTTAACTGTCATTCGATAAATATTGTTGGGGAACGAACGGCAGTTAACTGTCCTTTAAGGTATTTTAATATTTTAGTGGTGTGTGAAGAGCAAAAATGAAAATGAAAAGATTTGGTTTCTGTTTTGTTAATTTAATATCGTTTTCTCATAAGTAAATTATTATGATATTTATTCTTTACGGATCTAACAATTGCTCACAGCCACCTATCAAACGATAATTAATTATCGTTTGACACTTTTTAAATTAATTAACTCAATTTTAAAAACGACTTTAACAGTAATTAACTGACTTTTTAAGTGCCTAAAGAGCAATAACCAAATATTATTAACAAGTGCACATGATATACTCTAAATTCTTTTTTTTTTAGATAGACGAAATTGCAAAGCCATTATAAACTCACACACACAAGTGAAGGTATCGGGATTCGAACCCCAATCATGGCATCCTGCCTAACAATTTCGGCATTTTGTGAGTTGAATTAAGACTTCTGGATTGATATACTCTAAATTATAATCCATCAAAAAAGTAATGCTCTATGAAAACATGAAAGTAGACACCTCCACCAATTAGAAAAGGATATGCTTAGATTACATCTCTTCCTACAAATAAACCACTCACACGCAGAACTTTTAACCCCAATCAACTAATCTACTACAATTAACCAAAGCTCCATTATTCATAAAAATAAAAATAAAAATAACAGCTCCATTAAAGATAAAATAATTTCTGAATCTCCATATATCCATGTCACATCCAACCATATTATATGATTTATTATGTCAAAATTATTCCCTGCAGTTACTTCACCAAACCGTAAGAAGTGATCCACCCTATCCCACAAAGCTCACAACTTTGCAGCACGACCAATCGTCAACTGATTCCCAAGTACAAGCAGTAATGGAACACGAGGGAAACGATAGAATTGATTTTGATATTCTCAAACATAATAGATTTTTTGTTTCATAATTGATTTTAACTTGAAGTTAAAATTGTGATTTCAGACTTATATAATGATTTCATCCTTTCATTTAGTTTTCAATATATTTTCACATATTTAAACATAAATCACATTACAATTTTTTGAAGAAGTAAATCGCATTACATTAATTTCAATTTTAGTCAAAATCATTTGACAAAATTAATTTACTAAAAATCAATTTGTATCAATGTATAATCAAACACAAAAGATCGGTATTATTTCTTCTTCCCATTGTTCCAACATTTTTCTCTCTCATCCTCAATGATAGTGATGTTGATAATTACTTCTTCCGGACATTATTATAAGCAAGAAACAACTTTTTAAAATCATTGAATAATTGATATATACATATATATAGTTTATGTTATAAATCAAATACATAAATTATTCGATAAAATTAAAAGATTAATTTTATTTATAATAATGATCAGAGGGGGTTATATCGCAAGTATAATGATGTGAGAGGATCATGTTGCTTACATGGATATTCTTCGATTTATATATAAAAACTTAAATGTCTCTAATCTCATACACAGTAATTTTTGATATGTTATTAACAATACATTAGTATGTGATAAATAATTAATATCGATCATAAGTTGAACCAACCTTTATGTTATTTTTGTAACAAAATAAACCTTTATGTTATTTCATTTATTGTATGGGACTGTTATGGTTGTAAAGCTAGTACTAGTTCTACCACATACAATAACTTGATAGTGCCCCCTTGCTTAATCTATAATTTAATATGTCACCGTGCATATATTATGATGATGACCATGCACCTTCTCATTACTTACTCCATATATATCCTTCTTTTTGAGCAATATATATCCTACCATATATATCCTTCTATACTTTATAAACAAACAATAATATCATTTGGTTTTCAAGTGTTTTCTCACCTCCCTATTAGTCTTCTTTCTTTGGAATTAAAGGTATTACAAAAGAGGAGAAAGAAGTGCTTAGAGATAAATTAATTAAGGATCATATATAATCACAGTATTATATATGGCTGATACATTTGATGAGCAGTGTGATTACCTCTTCAAAACTGTTCTAATTGGAGATTCTGGAGTTGGGAAATCAAATCTTATTTCAAGGTTTACAAAAGATGAATTTCTACTTGATTCCAAGCCAACCATAGGTGTGGAATTTGGTTACAAGAACATCAAGGTTAGAGACAAGCTCATCAAAGCACAAATATGGGACACTGCCGGCCAAGAGAGGTAACTCTTTTTCAACTACTTTCAATTAAAATCTTTATGTATTGTTCTTCTTAGTCTTGTTTTCTCAATTGTTTTGTCCTTTTTTCTTGCCTTCAACATCTTAGCAAAGGTTTTG
>Ga0315913_1008870_pt1 | contig 11856 bp, 5 predicted proteins | sample MpolsnodulesMG_FD_207736 | JGI IMG/M metagenome (GOLD analysis project Ga0315913, IMG submission 207736) | Medicago polymorpha root nodule microbial communities from Los Angeles, California, United States - small nodules | ecosystem: Host-associated > Plants > Roots > Nodule | place: USA... | reverse complement strand
AGAAAGAAAATGAGGTGATGAATGATTGTATGAAAATCAAAGGAGCACAAATACCAGAGTTGTTTATTGACACAAACACATTATATGTTTTGAATTACAAACAAAATATTATTTATTGGTGTCATTGAAAAAAAATATAAGAATTTTTTGTGTAACTTGCTATGTTTTTTGTGTAAATAAAACAGATAAAGATAACTTTTAAAAAAAAAAATGAAAAAGTGTAATTTTTGGCGGTTAGCCAAGGGTCGCAGAGTAAATGTCGTAAAATGACAAATTTCTTGTAGTATTGGTACTCGTCTCAACACTAATTACTATAAGAATTGAAATTGAGGTCGTTTTCAAGAACTCATCCATTTGAGAATCTCTAACTATATTTGGACATCCAAAACTCCCTAGCATTCATTGATTCAACGCTTTAATTCTTCTGTAGTTATCTCTTTCTATTTATCGTATTTATTACATTACTCTCTCTTTAGTGTCTAATGAGTGTATGAGTGTCCGTTTTGGTGAATAATTTTGAAGGAAATGCTAACGAGAGTCTTTAAGGTATTTGATAAGAAACTTAAAGTAGCAACTTTATCTTCAACTTATTGAAAAATTAAAAAGCAACTTTTTATACAGAAAATTTCACAATTATTTTCTTTTTTGAATCATTAACAAGGGCATTTGCTAGCATAACTCTAATTTTAAACTTGTGACAAGTCCTCTTTGGTTTCCAAAATTCTTGGAGTCTATATAAGCTTGAACTGACACTCTCTGTCTACCCACCTTTCAAGCACAGAATATTACCGATGGCGGCCACATTGTCCTCATTTTCCGATGATCTCCACTCACCGATCATGTCACCGCCGTCCAAAAAGGCGGGAACGGAAAAGATCTGCATCGATGAGATGCTTGAGAAATACTGTGGTGAGTTTGGAAAATGGCAGCTGAAACACTTCATTCTCACATGTCTTGCTTGGGCTTTGGAAGCTTTTCATACTATGGTTATGATTTTTGCTGATAGGGAACCTGATTGGAAGTGTGTTTCCGGCACGGAGTGTGCCGCCGGCGGAAGTGTCTGCGAAATGGCAGCGGGGTCGTGGGAGTGGATCGGAGGGAAAGATGCTTCTACGGTGACTGAGTGGAGTTTGATATGTGGTGACAAGTTTAAAGTTGGACTTGTTCAAGCTGTTTTCTTTACTGGTTGTATGATTGGTTCGTTCACTCTTTTCTCTTCTCTTTTACAATTTGATCATATTTAATCATATCAACTTGTTGAAACTAGTTCTAACTAGCTGTCAATGTGAATTAATCATAATTGATACTCCAATAACTATAATTAATATCTTTTAAAGGTATGTATTTAGATAAGTTGACATTGCTAGTTTTTTTTAGAATAACATGCCTAAAAACTACTTCCTCCATCTCACTTTACGTGTTCTCCTTCCAAAAAAATATTTGTCCCTTTCATAATAACAATACATTATTTATTATTTTTTTCATAAACATACCCTTATTTATTGGTACACCATCCGGTTACTATTATAAGCAAAATTTTGTATTTTAAATTCATTTATTAAATGATGTATGTGATCTATAATAAAGAATATGTACATCATTAAATAATGAATCTTAAATGCAACGTTTTGCTTATAATAATGACCGGATGGTGTAAATGTTAACCGGTGCTCCCGGGGTACTGGTTAAGAAATCAAATATATAGTAATATCGCATTGAAACTTCTGGAGTCAACTCATTAAAAGTTTAAAAAGTATTACTTTTAATTTAAAACTTTCTTTTTTTTGTTTTCTTAACCAGTGTCCGGGGGCATCGATTAACATAACCCTTATTTATTATATTTCAAACATTATGACTATGATTGTTCCACTAATTATAATTAATAAGGATAATTTAGTAAATAATACATATTTTGCCATTAAAATCAACATTATTAATCATTTTCTTAATAACCGTGTAAAACTCAAATGTGACACTTAATGTGAGATGGAGGGAGTAGTAAACTCTAAAAGTTAATAAAACGAAAATATAATGTAGTTATTTAAATCAACTTATATCTTCGTGAGTTTAACTTAGTTGGTAGATATTGCATTATATGTGTAGGAGTTAAATTTTGGATTCAATTATAGTCACTAACTTGACAATCCTTCAAAAACAAAAACTTGACATCACTCTTTTTATTTTATTTTTATAGATATATGAAATGTTAAATAACCATTAAACCTTACATAAATTAAATGGTATCCATCCTAACAATTTTGACATTTTTATTAATTAAGCTAGAATTTGTGAAAAATGTCAATTTATCATTCTCTAAGAAAAATGACAATTCATCATGTCATCACATAATTTTATTTAATAACTACATTTAATAATAATAATAAGAGTTAATTAAGTTTTTAATCCCTATAAATATTCACAGTTTTGGTTTTAGCCCCTACAAAATAAAATCACACTTTTTAGTCCCTATAAAATTTCCCATCAGCATATTTAGTTCCTATAAAAAATTTTCATCAACATTTTTAGTCCCTATAAAAAATTTCCATCAACAGTTTTGGTCTCTAAAATGTTTAAGGAAAATGTCATAGGAACTAAAAAGTATGATTTTATTTTGTAGGGACTAAAAACAAAACTATGAATATTTATAGGGACTAAAAACTTAATTAACCCTAATAATAATAATAATAATAATAAATATATTGGTTGTCGTTGTAAACGATATCACACTAATAATATATATTTCATTTTCTCATAGCTAAACAGTGGATTTATGGTTGGAGAGGTTGCATATAAGTTAATAAATATGTTTGGTTTAGAATAGAAAGTGAAAGAAAAAATATAGTACAAGGAAAGAAAGTGGAAAGTGAAAGGATATTTTTAGATGTTTTGAATAAGTGAAAAAGAAAGGATAGAAATGGGAGAAATTCTTGTCTTGTTTGGTTGGTTGCATGGAAATTCTTCTCTTTACTGGTCCTCAAATTTCATTTTGTTTTCTTTCAGGATTATCATTTATCATCTCATTTTTAGGTCATTTTTTACGTGGTCTAATCATTTTTTATAAGAAGTCAAACTAACACATTAATATTTGGCATCGGAGAGAATCGAATCTAAGATTAAGACTTTGAGAGGAGCACACTGAAGGATCTCAAGTCAAAACCATCAAACCAACTCAAACGGTTTATGTGATCAAATCATTAATGACATGTCACGGTTTATTAGACATTTTTTGGTGACTTGAATATTCATTGTGGCCATATATAAGCTCTTCTATGTCATTAATGAATATGTCACATCAGCGAAATGACCCTAAAATGAGATGTGGTGTAAAAAAAATTCAGAACAAGGTGAAATTTGAGACAAAAATTTGATTTTTAAAATGTGTGTACCAAAGCTTAATTAATTTTTTTTTTAGAGTAATGATATTGAAACACAAATATTTGACAACTATACAACACATGTGTACGATTCACTGTATTTATACTTACAGGGAACAATATATTTTTTTAAAACTTGTTATGTATCACAGAGGATAATTTTTGTCACTAAAATGGAGTTGTGTCATTAACCGATTTTACTATTTATTTATCAAAAACATGTATGTTCTGACCTTTGTTTTAAGATAAATCTCTTTGACCACTTTAAAAACTTCATTAACCGCAAAAATGCAAGACATTAACAACTCATTTTACAAAATTTCAAAAAATTTAAAATAAAATTTACTTACGTAGATTAAAATAAAATAATTAAGAGGTTAATGCATTGCATGTTTTGTGGTTAATGAAGTAGTCAAAGTGATTAATGAGATTTATATTAAAAAAGGGGTTAACAACGTAGATTTTGTGGTTAGTAAAATTGTGAAATTGATTGATGATGCAATTCAATTTTGTGTTACAAAATCCTCCTTTATATTAAAAAAAAAAAAAATTTTGAAAGAAAAAAGAAAGAGTGACCAAAATATATATTGTTCACCACATAAATACGATGAATAGTATTTGCGGGTCGCATTGTTTTCAACTATATGTTTTAATAATATTATTGCTTTTGAAAATAGAGAGATCAAAAGTACATTTAAACCGATATTTTTGAGGAAATTTTTTCTTAGACATCCAAATGCTATTGTACACCTTAGATAGAAGAAGAGAGAGAGAGAGAGGTGAATAGTGATGGATATATTATGGAGAGAGCTAGGGACAACGGGGTGTTTTCAATGTGTGTTGATTTTTGTAAGGGTGTTCATTAATGACCACTCTATTTTAATTATGCATGAGAAGTTAAGAACCGATATCAATCTAATTACAGACATTTGTTTAAAAAAGAGGTGTCGTCCATTGTCTTTTTCTTTTGTTTATTAAGGCCGTATGCTATTGTTCCATGAAAGCCTCATTTATGTTTCTCTCATGATTTTAACCGATAAACATAATATTCCGTAAAAAGCAAAACACTACATATATTACATTATATATACACACTTGTTATATGAAGAAAAAAACATAATTATACACTTGTTATTAAAAAAGTTATTACAAGCTTTTCCATTTGCTGAGTAATCATATGGCATAAACGATTTTGATGTTGCAATTTCAGGAGCTGGAGTGTTTGGCCACCTTTCAGACTCTTCTCTAGGAAGAAAAGGTTCCCTCAAAGTGGTTTGTTCCCTAAATGCCATATTTGGCTGTTTAACAGCATTCTCCCCTAACTATTGGACCTATGTCTTCCTCCGCCTCCTCACCGGTTTTAGCAATGGTGGTGTTGGCCTTTGCGCCTTCGTCCTCGCCACCGAACCTATTGGCCATTCAAAACGTGGCATGGCAGGAATGTCCACCTTCTACTTCTTCTCCGGAGGCATTGCAATTCTCTCTGGTATCGCTTACATCTTCCAAACATGGCGTGCACTCTATATCGTTGCCTCCATCCCCTCCCTCCTCTACATAATTCTCGTCCTTCCCTTTGTCTCTGAGTCCCCAAGATGGTACCTCGTTCGAGGAAGAATAAACGAAGCAACTGCGCTCATGTCCACCATTGCTTCTTTCAATGGGAAACACCTTCCAGACGGAGTTGTCCTCTCACTTGATGAAGAAGTATCAAATTCAAACAAATCAACAAGTGATCTTGAATACAACCTAATTAGCTACATGGAAAATAAGGATGCACAAGTTGGATCCATTGTAGATGTGATTCGTTACTCAGTTACACGTATTAGGTTATTTCTAGCGATAACGATTAACTTCTTAACCTCAGTGGTGTACTTTGGTATTAGCTTAAACGTTACAAACCTCGAAACCAACCTCTACATGAGTGTGCTTCTCAATGCGGTCGCAGAGATGCCGGCGTTCGCAATAACGGCGGTGTTGTTGGATAGGTTTGGGAGGAAGCCATTGACAATAGGGACAATGTGGTTTAGTGGATTCTTTTGCTTGATGGGGAGTTTGATGAGTAACGTAGGGGTGTGGAAAGTAATTAAAATGGTTTGTGGAGTTTTGGGGATATTTGGAATGGCTGGGACTTATAATTTGTTGTATATTTACACGACGGAGTTATTTCCTACAGTGGTGAGGAATGTGGCACTAGGGAGTACGATGCAGGCGGCGAGAATGGGGGCAATATCGGCACCTTTTGTGGTCGTTTTGGGTGGTTGGTTGCCGTTCGGGGCATTTGCGGCATGCGGGTTAATAGGTGGGATGTTTGCGTTTTATCTACCGGAGACACTAAATATGCCTCTTTATGATACATTTAAGGGATTGATGGCTGGACTTGCATGATGCTACTGCTATTTGCTAGCTGAATATTAATTTGCAAATTATTGGATTGAATACATACATAAATGCATGTTGTAGTTTTGTTGTGTCGGCTGGTATCAATGTATTCCCTTTCACGTTTTGTTGTTGTTGAAAGAACGTTTTGTTTTTATTTGGTCAAATATTTGTACGGTTGAGAAAAAATTCAAGGAGTTTAATCCATTCCAATTTGATTTGGATTATTAGGCTTTTTTTTTAAGAAGGATTATTTTTTTTGAAGGGAACAAAACTCATTGCATTTCATTTATAATAATTGTTTCAATACAAAAAGGGATATGATAATAAATGACGGGACTAACTAGAAATGTAGCCTCTCTTGCAAGCGCATGAGCAGCTGCATTTGCTTGTCGCCTAGTGAACTCTACCCTGGAGTTGATGAAGAAAGCGGAAAAGAGAGCTTAACAAGATGCAATTACATGTCCAAACTCAGAGACATCGTCTCTACGGAAGTGGAATGCATCACAAGTAATTTTAGAATCAAGCTCGAAGTCAATAAAGTTTTTTATAGCTCTAAGCGCTATAAAAGGGTTATTATTTATTGAAAAAAAAACATCAATTTGTTTAAACTAGATTCTATATTCATACAAACATATTGATTTCCCTTCATAGGATATATTAACCAATATATGTCACGCTAAGTATTGATTAAAAAATAGTAACTACTTACAAAATGTTCTAGTTACAAAATAATTAGACATTCAAGCTTAGTACCACACAATGTATTAGTTACAAAATAATCCAATAATAGAATACAACTCATATCCAATCAACGGTTATGGAAATGATAGTCTAGATGAAATGGCAACCAAAACCAGAAGTGTTAGATTGGATACAACTTACCTTCGGTTTCTCCTTAGCGGAGTCAGAAAAAAAAATCGGATGGATCATCAAAATAAATTATAACATATATAAACACAAATTATATGTTGTAATAAGCATTAAGCACAAAGTTGGTAATAAAATAATTTAAACTATATACCTTAAAAATTTAAAATAATTCTCTACTTGTTTCGAGTGGCTTAAAGCACCAATAACATACTCATAACTAATACTTACATTAATTTCCTTTTCAATATATAATGTCATGCTATCATTAACTAGATACTCACATCTCATCTTGTTTCTCAACCTTCTCTTGATGATCTTCACGCTGAAAATGATCTATCAATTATGTTTATAGAAACGGAAAGAGTCGTGATATGACCGAGTAGTTTATCAATCAAGAAAGTAAATTTCACTTCTACAAATTGAGGTGTAGAAGTTATTACTTGTTCATATTATCCTAAACAATGTGAAAACATAATTTATCCTTAATATTAGTAATTAGCATATTAATGACTTACTCGAAAAGGTTATTCCAACTTTATCCCGTCTTAAACATTCACCTGCAAAGTGCTTTGATTATGGAAATAAAAATAAAATAAGATATAGAGATGTTATATGAATATGAGAGTATGTATGTAGTAGTTTATTTGTGATGCATAAATAAAGAAAATAGTTCATTTTGAATCTTTTGAGCTGATTTTTTCTCTTTTTCAAATTACTCTCAACTTTAAATACAAATATCACATATAACAAATAGATAAAAGTCAATTCATATATTAAAAAAAAAAAGTAACAAATTCAATCTTTATGGTCCACGATATACCAATTTCTTTTCCTTATAATTTTTTCTTTAAAAAAAGATAATTGATGGGAGTGAATTCAAAAGTAACAAACACAATATAAATATATGTCCATTTTTTTTTCCTTTATGCTAAAAAGTGTAACAAACTTGATCAACTATATATATAAGATTTTTGGTTTACTTTTTCATTATCCTAACAAGCGGAAAGACGGACACTCATGTGTCCGTCTTTCTATTTTTTTTATTGTGCTAATGTGTGTAGATTATCAACGATATTTTATAGAAAATTTGCGTGTAAATTACAAACGATATCTATACTATATATAAAGAAAATAAGGGGACTTTGGAAAGATTTTGGACTGACTTTTTTGTTATTCCAATTATACCCTTAAACAAATTTTTTCTATAATAATGTTCTATTTTCTCCAAAGGGTATAATTGGAATAACAAAAAAACCAGCCCAAAACCTCATATTTTCTTTATATATAGTACATAATAGATTTATACTCTACAACAATTTTTTATATAATAATGATTGTGTTGGTGTCATTAAAAAGATAAAAATTTAGATTATATTTTTTTGTTATATTGTTGGTGTCGTTGAAATATATAAACAAAATTAGTTTGGTTTATTATAATTTGAAAGCAACAATCATTTATATTTATACTTTTAATATTTTGAGGGATATTTATACTTTTAATCAAAATTAAGATTTCATATAACAACGCCGTTCATATTTTTCAAACTTTAACACAATAAAAAGAGCAAAGTACGGACACCACCAACGTGTCAGTCTTTTTGCTAGCAAGCCATAACGAATGTATAAAAGGTCGTTTCTTTAACTTTACAAAGAAAGCTAACGAGTACACTTCTCAAACTTAATCAATCATTACATAGGAAGCTGGGTATATTTAGATAGAGAATGATACTTTTTGAACTAGTTTCGAGTTTTCATAGAGCTCTCTTGTATGTTCCATAAATACAGAACCATCCTTCGTGGGAATCATTCATGCAAACTTCAACACCCATTGAACAAAAACCATAATAAATCAAACTGAAAACCTTTATTTGAGGAGAACGTACTTCGGGTTTCTGGAGACAGCAAAGAACGATCGGTCTGCAGCTCAGAAAAATCACCTTCATGAATGGCAGAAATTGTAGAGGCTGTTGACTGAATTTGGAGAAGTTTCTTAGAGTGTGCATAAGATTGATCAGTTGAAAGGCCATGTAGAACCATAGTCACATAATTCGTCATCCTAGAGGAGAACCGTAGTCGTTGATGAGTTGAAAGCTAGATGAGTACTGCAGCAAACTCACTAAATAGAAAGAGTCATTTTTCACTTGTGTACCACTTTTCAATCCCATGCATAAACTAATTATTTTCATCATGTTATTATGGAGCATATGGAAACAAAGAAATTGCAAGGTATGGGACAACAGATTAGAGACAACGATCAGCAGGTTACTTCGCGAGCTCGATGCACTTGAGAGGAATGAAAGCTAGCTGCTACCGCCACAGCCAGTCACAGCAGACTTCAAAACCAAATCATGCATCCATCGCTTGGGCTATATATGCATGCATTAGAGGTGAAAGTGGTGAATTTTTTGAAGCCCATTCTACTTGATACTCTATGCAATCTGGGATAAAAGAAGGTGAAGTTATGAGACTATTACAGTTACAGGCTCTCTTATGTGGAATAAATCTCATGAATTAAAAGTAGTGTAGTTTTTGAATTAGATGCTCAATTGTTGTTACTAGTGTGAACTCCCACTTCGTTGATAATTCAGATTATGGGGAAATTATACCAAACAATGGAATTCACCTTAAATTATTTGAATTCTCTCAAAACATCTAATTCAAACACTGCTCACATTATTATCCATAAAATGAAATGAAGCTTACGGTAAAAAAAGAAAACTAAGAGTGTGTTTGGATGGAGTAATTGAGAAATTTTGAAGAATTTAGAATTCTAGGTAATTCAAATGATTCAATTAAATTGCTTTCATTCCTAAATATTATTGTTTGGATGGAGAAATAAAAAAAAAATTATGACGGCAACTTTTATAAATTTTAATTTTTATGGGACAAATTTCAAAAATGAAATTAGGGGTCAATTTGCAAATTTTAAAAATTTTGAGGGGTCAAATTATAATTTTTGAAAAAATTGAGGGGTCAATTTTCAATTTTTTATAAATTTATTGGGGTCAAATTGAAAATTTGATGACCAAAATGCAAAATTTGAAAAATTATAACAATGAAGAATTTTGAAATTCTTAACTTTTAGGTGTCATTTGAAATTCTTTAAATTTAACTTGAAGAAAATACTTCATAAATTTCCATTATTTTGAAAATTCTTCAAATTATTATCCAAACAATGAAATTCACATCAAAGTATTTGAATTCTCTCAAAACATTCCCTCATCCAAACACACTCTAAGAGACTTCAACAAAAATTAATAGAAAGTTTAAGCGAATTGAGCTCCGAAGCTCATCAGAAGTAGAGTAGACCTTAAACTTTAGTGATCGTTAACAAGGTATTTAAGATGATCCACCAAAGAGGTATTTTGAATCGGTTGACTGTTGATGCCAACTCGGCTGACAGCCTAATCAGCTAACGCTTAACTACTAGTTGTGTCACAATCAACTGACGTTGAAATCAGCTAAGTCATTGACTGACGACTGAACATGGCTACCAAGTTCTAATGGATTTGGAGGTAGTTACTAGGTCTTATTATTGTCGTGGTAATGTTTAATGAGAGTCCAAGAGGATGCAACATAGATTTGACTAAGTCTTAAGGCTATACAACTACTTTCCTACATATGAGAGTCCAATTAAATTTCTTATTGGTGGAAAATCAAGGGAGGCAACAGGGTGTGGAGCGATTATACTATCGAGAAGTTTTCATGAGATTTGTTTTCGTTGTATCTTTCAATTCTCTTTTGTTAATTTGGGTTAAGGATGACAATATTGGTATCCAATGGGCAGAGTACTATAATGTCCCTCCTCATACCCGCGTTTATAAAAATACTCGTATCCGAGCTCATACCCTCGTGGGCAACAACTTTAGTGTCTCCCCATACCCTATGGGCACCTAAGTGCACATACCCGCACACATTACCCGCACTTTAAGTGTGAAAAGACGGTAAAAAAATATCATACAATTATAAGAATTGTCGGATTTAGCCTAATAAAAAAATATCCAAAATATCTCTAAAAAATTGTACACCAGCATGATGAAACGGTTATTATATTAATATTGTGTTTGTTACAGCGTTTTTTTTTATGTCCAAACGCACGGCAGACCAAAAGCTATCTCTTGTAGCTTTTAAATTCTTGTGTTAGAAATGCATCGGGAAGTGGTATTTCCTAACTAAACGCCACTCCAAACACAACATAAGCAGTTTTTCGGTACCAATTTATGTTTAAATAGATTAATTAATTAATTAATTGCACACTAAAAAAAAATTATTTATCAAATTATATAAATAAGTATGTGCGGGTTGTGGGGCTGGGCAGTATAGTGCTCTTACTTGCGACCATACCCATTTAAATATGCGGGTAATTTCCCGAACTCAAATTTATGCCTATGAAAGCGGAATTTTACCCTATCTATTACGGATATTTTTTGCGAATATATACGGGCCTGGGTTCATTTATCATTCCTAATTTGGGATCTCATATTCCTTCTTTCACGCAAAAAATAAAGAGTAAAGAAATCCATCATGGTTGCAACTTGAAATGAATTTTATTATCTAAGTAGAAATTCTCTTCTCTTTTATGAGTCAACAATGTTTGAAGTTTGAACAGATGATCAACAACAGATTTGGACTCCGGTCAAAAAAATACAGCAGAGGTTAGTCGTTTGTGCGCCAATGTCATCATCACTCTTAGCAGTCACACGTGACTTAACATTTCACACATGACATACCTACTCATACTTCTACCACTTACCACTAATATTAAAGATTATCCTTCAAATACAGCTAATACTAAAGAATATTCCATCTGTCTTAAAATAACTAATCCAATATACCAGTTTATAGCCTTTGTTGCTAGTCATGTTAAGTTTGTTTTTAATTTTATTGTCTATAATAAGGTTAAAATTGTTTAGTCACGAGGGGATCCCTAAATAAGGGTCATTATATTGAGTTTTAAATAATTACATAAGTAAAATTAGCGACTTCATCTTTAAATGAAATCTTAAAACATTAGTTATATGAGTCCTCTCACTTATATGTTTATCAATATATATTTTTTATTTTATTTAAGGTAAATAATTTATTTACATTGTTATTATCAATCTTCTCCTTAATTGTGACTCCATCCGTACATACATTTTGAATTGCTCCCCTTTAAGCCAACATTTTTCATTGGTATATACTTGCATTGCCATTGGCATTCAAAAACAACGGGACACGTCGTTTTGTCACA
>Ga0315913_1008866_pt1 | contig 11859 bp, 6 predicted proteins | sample MpolsnodulesMG_FD_207736 | JGI IMG/M metagenome (GOLD analysis project Ga0315913, IMG submission 207736) | Medicago polymorpha root nodule microbial communities from Los Angeles, California, United States - small nodules | ecosystem: Host-associated > Plants > Roots > Nodule | place: USA... | reverse complement strand
TATTTTCAAAAATAATTTCTTTGATAAGTTAAGTTAATTATAGTGTTAAGTAAGTGATAAAAATACACAAAATAATGATAGATATGAATAAAATAAAAATCTTAAAATTATTTATTAAATAAGGAAAAAGTATAAAAAAAATATATATATTATTCACCCGCAATGTTTCTCAATCAACGCTTGATCTTTTTTTTTGTGGTGGTCGAGGTTTGAACCTCAGACCTTGCATATATTATACATTGTCCAAACCAACTGAACTAAACTCACGAGGAAAATCAACGCTTGATCTAATTATAGGTTTTAGTCACTTAAGTGGATTAAATCATGATTTCATTTTTTAAAAATTGTTTAATGAAAAAGGTGAAGATGAAACCAAAAAAAAAACATACGGGAGAAGTCACATGTAGAGTGCGACTTCTATGAAGAAGAAAAATGATAAAACTTTGATGCAATGATATAGACAATCAATTGCTGTTCATTTATTCTTGTTGTTAAGTAGTCTGATGACTACAAATTCTGGTTTTAAGATGAATAAATAGATTGTTTGAAGTTCAAACTACGACTCTTACATATATTATACAATGTTTCTATTAATGAATTAAGTTAATGGGGATCTCTTGTTGTTCCCTTAACAAAGGTGTTTTTTTAAATAAAATTACCCTCTCAAAAGTATTGGTGACATTTACACTCGGGTTTAGTTGAGAACGTAAAAATTAGTGTTAATAACATTGCACCTAAGTGTTGTAAAAAAACAGACATGTGAGATCTCAAGTGGGACTTACATGAGAGTTTTAAAGAAAACATTGGACGAAGGATAGGTTGGTAGATAACTAGAAAACGAGGTAGTTATGCCCAAATTAGTTAAAAAAGTTTAGTTGCACTTTTGGTTTTATAAATATTGTGATTGTCGTCCTCCACTTATTATTTTTTTTTTATAGCAATTATGGTTTTTTATGTTTTCCTTTTTCTGTGGTGGTTGAGTTCGAACCCCAGATCTTACATATTTTATTGACTTGTCATCAGACTTTTATAATCAACCTAACTTTAAAATTAAATTTTAAAAACACCAAAAATTAACCATTGATAAGAGCAAATGAAATCTCCAATAAGGGTTTCAAACTTTGACATTTTTTTTGTTGTGTTTTTAGTTTTAAATAATACTCAATCCTATTATTAGATTGAATTTCAAATCAATAAATGATGTGAACTCGATATAAATTTGATAGAAGAATTATAATAAAAAAGAATAAAAAATAAGCTAAAATGGTTCAATAAAATAGAGGATCAAAATTGCACAAAGTCTTAGAATCCAAAGGTGAAATTAAGAAAGAAAAAAAAAACAAAAAAGTGCCCAAAATTAATAATAAACAAATTAGGTAGTGCACATACGTGTGAGAAGATAATATGTACAGTGTACTTATAGTACATATATAAGTGAAAAACAAAAACAACATGGGGTTGTGTTGTGTGTGTCCCATAATTGTAGTGGTTTACCTTGACCCACACGATAGGGGGAGTGAGAACCTTCCTTTGTCCATTTCATTTTTGTAGAAAAATCATCTTTGCATAAGAGAATCAATGGACAATGACCAATCTTTCTTCTTTTGAGTTAGAGAAGGACACAACAATACTAGTGACCCCCACGTTGCATTAGAGGACCACAACAATGCCGGTTTTTCATCTAATTTCGATCATGAGATGAGATTGGTTTTGATCAAATATATTGTTAGCTCACTAAGATCCTTTTATCTAAATTCAGTAAAAGAAATCAGCAATGCCACTACGGTACAAGAAAGTAGACACAAATACGATATCATGTATTGTTTGTCGTATTCATGCGTTGAATAATACTTCTTATTTTACAATATGGAATTTGAGTTGTGTCTTTTCAGGAAGGGGGCAGAAATGCTTCCGGGTGGTGGCAGATGATGTGCCATGTGAGGGATGGGGTAGGGTCGGGATTAGGGAGTTGGTTTGATGACAATACTAGGGGGTGGCAGGTAATGGTCGGAATACTTTCTTTTGGACTGATAATTGGTTGGATGGAGCTCCTTTAAGGCTTCAGTTCGGCCGCCTTTATGAGTTATCAGTGCATAAGGAGTGTTTGGTGGAGGATATGTCGAGATTGGGGTGGGAGGAAGGAGGAAATGCTTGGGGATGGAGGAGACATTTGTTGGCGTGGGAGGAGGAGAGTGTGAGGGAGTGCTCTGCTTTGTTGAATAACGTTATTTTGCAGGATAATATTCAGGATTCTTGGAAATGGCTTATCGTTTTCTCACATCTAGTGATGATCTGGTGGCTGGTGGCGCAAATAACAATGTTTGGCATAAGTTAGTTCCTTCTAAAGTTTCTCTTTTTGCCTGGCGACTACTTCAAAACAAAATTCCAACGAGATTCAAACTTGGTGAGAAGACATGTGCTTCAACCTAATGATAACTTTTGTGTCGGAGGATGTGGCACCATTGAGACGACATATCATCTTTTCATTGGTTGCGATATTTTTAGGAGTGTTTGGTACTTAGTCTGTCATTGGCTTGACATTTCTTTTGTTTATCCAGGATGGGTTAATAATCACATCTTCAGTTTATTAATTTGGCGGGTATACCGCGATCTTCACATTTTTATCTTAAGGTTATTTGGCTTGCTTCTACTTGGGCAATTTGGAAGGAAAGAAACAACCGTGTCTTCAAAAATACGGTAATCGATCCTAACACTATTCTTGAAAAAGTGAAGTTGAATTCCTTTTTATGGTTATCTTTGAATCACACTCCTATTGCTTTTGGTTTTCATGATTGGTGGAGACACCCACTTCTTTGTACGGGTGTCATGTAATTTTGTTATTTCTTTTTTGGTGGCGGCAACCTCTTGTTAGGTGCCTTGACTTTGTAACAGATATTGTGTGATTCATCACTTTTAGCACATCTTGTGCAGGGTGAATCACTTTTCGTTTGGACAATATATTCCATTTTAATTTGTTAAAAAAAATTAATAAAAAAAATGTATGCTGTTAACCACTATTGAAACATACATTTCATTAACTATTTCGATTAATTTATTAGCCATAAAAATGCAAGGCATCAACCACTTATTTTATGTAGTTTCAAAAAATACATAAGTATATATCGATTCGAAAAACAGTCAACAATCTACACTTTTTTCGTTAACGCAGTAGTGAAACTGGTTAAAATAACTAAATTTTTACATTAAAAAACCTTCCTCCATAATTAAAAAAAAAAGTTAAAAATATATTTAACAATTTTTTAAAAATATTCATCGTATAAATAATGTGAACAACACATAATATCGTATTTGTGTTTAGAAATGTGTGTTCAAATAACTTTTCTCCTTATTTTTATTAGGTTTTAGAATGTCATATAGAACTTATCACTCCATTTTGTATAATTTATTTAAGAATTATAAAGTATTAGATCAAATTTTGATATAATAACGATTCTCACATGTAACACCATCACATCATCTTCCTTTAAGAAAGGTTTCTTAATCATCTCTAAACATTGATAAGAAATGTTATTGAAGTTTACATATACATACCTCACCGATAGTACGGCCGTCAAGTTTACTTAGATTCAAATTCACTAAGATTTCAATTATATTAAGAATCTAATTAATAAAAAAACATCAGAAGTTAGAACAAGTCCCTTCTTTCTTCAATTACAAGTTATTTAATAGTATCAACAAAGAATTAAAGCAACCAGGTGTCTTGGTGGTTTCGGATGTAATCCAATGGAATGAAAGATGAAACTTCAAACGTGGAAATTACATTTCTTAAAAGAAAAAGCAACTATGAGCTCAAGTCATCTTTATGCCAAACACATATACATGTACGTACTACGTAATTGTATAGATATTGATAATTCTATAACTATGTTCATGGAACATAGACATGGAATATACTAGGCTCAAAATATGACGGCTCTATAATGCATGCATTTTCCTACAATTACAAATAATATACGTGTCTATTGTATTATTATTTTTCAATGGAAGTGTTAGATTATTTTATCCAGCCTATATTGAACTAATTTAATGGATATTGGCTTCTTTCAAGGTTCAACTAAGGATGAGAATAAACCAGCCAACATAGGGCAAGGTCCATTGCTTGGTAAAAAAATGTGAATCTTCCACCTACACATCTCGCATGTCTCTCCATTTATACAAATTTCGGTGCATTGTAGACCACACAAAGAGACGATGCATTCAATACTGCATATAAGTAATTACTATGCTTAACATGTTTAGATTCTATAATCTGAATGTGTATTTTTATACGTTCGATTATAGAGTTTGGACATGTAAAACATCTTTTTCATCAAGTTATAAAATTCAAACATAAATTAACTGGATGTTTTATAATCATCTTTTTAAATAAAACAAAGTAATTAAAGTCATCAAGTTATAGAGTCCAAACATAAATTAAAAACATCTTTTTACATATTCATATGCTTCCGGGTTATAGAATCCAGACCTTCAAAAATATGTAAAATACACGACCGGTTATAGAATCCGAATGTGTATAACACATTTTTCATCAGGTTAGTTTGTCTTGGTTTTTGCAATTTTATATGCTTTTGGATTATAGGATTCGGGCATAAAAAAATATGTTAAACACACACCATAATTATAGAATTTGGACAAAGTCAGGCAACACTAAAAAAAGGCGAAATAAAAATCAATATAAGAGTAAATGTGTACTAATCTCTTGCTTAAATGTTCGAAACTTGATAAATGAGGCGGGTTAGAGTCCGATTTGATGAAAAATAAAGAACTATAGGTTGATACTTTAGTTTTTCGTCTTTGTTGGTTTTCAGAAATTTTGATGGTGAAAATGTAGAAGTGAGGAGAAACAAAAGAGGATCAAATGATATATACGACATATCTGAATTCTATAAGAGGTTTCCTAGTTATGGAATTTGAAAAACGCTTCTTGAATTTTGTGAACATTTTTTGTCCTTAAGAAAAACATCACAGGACTAAAAAATACAATATTTTTTAGGTCTATTTTGTTGGTCAAATAAATAACCTAGATATTAGAAATTCGCTCTTAAGATGGATATGAGGGAAAATTAGATTCAAACTCCGACTCTTGCATATTGCAAAGTCCATATCAACGAGACTGCTTACGGGGACTATCTTGAGTTTAATATTATTTTTTCTGTCAAGTAACGTAATGATTAGAATTCAACCTAATGAGTAGAGTTCATTTTTTAAGGTGGATAAGTAGGGTGTCTGAAGTTTGAACCATAACTCTACATATAATAATGCAATATCCCTGCAACTGAGTTATGTTCCCATTCCACGAATAACTGTTTTTTGAAATAATTAATCATTTAATTTATTGTTTTTCAATCCGATTCTTTAAATACTCCATCCGTTTTTAATTATAAGCAAATTTTACTTTTCAGGTTTATTCAATTAATTATGTATGTGGTTCATAATATGGACCACATACATTATTAATTGAATGTTATGAACCAGATATATCATTAATTGAATGAATCTAAAAAGTCAATTTTGGTTATAATATGGAGTAGACTGTAATGATCAAGTGATGCAGTACGAATACGATAGTTTGGCACCACCCAATAATACCAATTGCCCCTTTCTATAATTCATTTCATTCATTCATTAACCCGCCAATTTATTATCTCGTTGACCTTTTTCACCGTAACATAAATTTTTGATTTTTGTTTTTCAAAAAGAAACCCACGTGTATATATACATATATAAGTACGACAGCAACGTTAGTAAGGAAAAAGATTGAAGAAGCAGAAAACAATCATCATCATCAAAGTTGTTTGTTTATGGTTGCACAGTTACACTCTCAACTCAAAAAACCTGTGACATTTTTGGTTGCATGTGTATAACCACCGACACTTACACTACATCCTCCAATCACCGACAATATAACGACATCAACGAACTCTCATTGATATACATAGATACTGCCACGTGTCATCATCAAAATGATCACCACCTTCAACGGTGGCTCCGGTGGCCGTACTGTTGTGGTTGGTGTGAAGATGGAATCTAACAGTCATAGCACTGAGTTGTTGACATGGTCTTTGGTTAATGTTGCTCAACCTGGTGATCTTATTCTTGCTCTTCATGTTCTTAGAAATGATGGTACTAACTTCAAGTTAAATGCTATTTTCTATTTTTTTTTTGTTTGTTTGTTTTTATTGGATTTTGATTATTTTGTTTTTTCTTTGTTGGTGTAGAAATTGTGAATCGAGATGGGAAATCTTCTTTGTTTTCTCTTGTCAAAGCATTTGATTCTGTTCTTTCTGGTTATGAAGGATTCTGCAATTTGAAACAGGTTACAATTTATAACACAGTAATTTACTAATTATTTTTAAGCCTTAATTTTGATGAAATTTAATTAATATTTGAAAATTAAAGAAATCTTTCATCATCATAAAGTTCAAAGTTTGACTTGAATGACGATCATCAACTAGACTTTACTTACCTCGATTATCGGGACTCCTTCTTCTGAGAATCAGAGGGTTAATAGGCAATTTTTTTTTTAAAGAAATATGTATGAATCAAGTGCCATTTTTTTTTAACTATTTTTGTTTTTTTTAAATTTGGAAATTGATGTAGGTGGATCTGAAGCTAAAAATCTGCCGGGGTTCATCAGTGAGGAGAATTTTGGTTAGAGAAGCAAATGAATATTGTGCAACCCATGTTATAGTTGGAAAATCTCAAGGTCTTAGTAAAATTAGACCAACTATTTCTTTACCTAGGTATTGTGCTAAGAAGCTTTCAAAGGATTGTTGGGTTTTTGCTGTTGATAATGGGAAAGTTGTGTTCAAGAGAGAAGGATCACCAACAAATCACGTTGACTTAAAAGGTGTTTTTCTTTTTTATGATTATTTTTAATTTCCCCCTTTTTTATGTGAATGTTATTGAGATGGTAGAGTTCTTCGTTTATGAGTTGTTGTAGGTCGCGGAATTGGGTTGCTTGGTTCGATCCAACAGACATTCAGCAAGAGTTCAGAAGTGCTAAATGATGATATGGAAGAATCAGTATTGCAGGATTCATCTTGCTACCAAGCTGCAGATCAAGAGTCTTATTTCGGTGACGAGGGTGATAGTGAGAAGAACTCATTGGCTATGGTTCCGGTAAAGGCAACTGATGCTGGTTGTAGCGTGAGAACTTTACATGACAGAGAAGTAACTGCTTTAAAACCTGGTTGGCCACTACTACATCGTACAATTTCATCATCAGACAGGAAAGTTTCTGAAAGATCGTTGTTTCGTCGGATTTCAGTGGTCCAATGGGCAATGCAGTTGCCCTCTAGAAATCTTTCCTTTCATAAAGATCAATTTTTGGGTCTAGATAGCAAAAGTGGTGCTCTTGTTCCGGTGAATGCCGAAACAGGAATGGTTGCTTCCCCTGAACGCAAATCTACGAGCGTTCCAAAAGAATTAGAGGGCCTTCATGAGAAATACTCATCTTCTTGTAGATTGTTTAACTACCAAGAACTTGTATCAGCAACATCAAACTTCTTGCCTGGTGTGTATTTTGATTTTTTGACTATGGATTTCATTTGTCCAAAAGTGGTTTTTATTTTTGACATGGTTTATTTACCTATGTGATTTTGATTTCAGAAAATTTGATTGGTAAAGGAGGAAGTAGTCAGGTTTATAAAGGCTGTCTCCCAGATGGAAAGGAACTTGCTGTTAAGATCTTAAAGCCTTCTGATGATGTTTTGAAGGAGTTTGTTTTAGAGATAGAAATTATCACTGCTTTGCATCACAAAAACATCATTTCTCTCATCGGATTCTGCTTTGAGGATGACAATCTTCTTTTGGTCTATGATTTCTTATCAAGAGGGAGCCTTGAACAAAACCTTCAGGGTACGCAATATGGTCTACACCGTTAAAATACTCGCCTTAGCTTTTGTTAAGATAGTTATCTTGGTACGAGTTAGTAATTTAACTAGTTGCTGCAATTGAGTTCTATAAATAGGAAAATTATGTACACAATTTACTATCATTTATCAATCAATATGAAAATGCTTTCGAGCATATTTTTCGGATGAGATGAATTTTTTTTCTCTGATCCTGTGATTTGTAAGAGTTTTTCATATTCAATGTGGCCTGCTCACTTACTATTTACTTCTTTTTGTTGAATGCCAAAATAGGTAATAAGATAAACCCACTTGAGTTTGGTTGGACTGAGAGATATAAGGTGGCGATCGGTGTTGCTGAGGCTTTGGAGTATCTACATAATAATGGTGACCAACCTGTGATCCATCGCGATGTGAAATCATCAAATGTGTTATTATCTGAGGATTTTGAACCTCAGGTAATTTATCTCTCTATTGACTAACATCAATATTTTGAACTATTTGTCCTCCTTACTTCTTAGGCCTAATGCTGTCGTTTTGATTTTCTATAGCTCTCTGATTTTGGACTTGCGAAATGGGCATCAACCTCGGCATCATCTATTACCTGCACAGATGTTGCCGGAACTTTTGGGTATGTACTTCAACTTCCACATAACTGGACCATCCATTCTTCTGCGTATGCATACATGTTGTAGGAAAAATATTGTACTTGAAATGATTCTGAACTATGTACTACACTCATCTATCTATGCAGGTACTTGGCACCTGAATACTTCATGTATGGTAAAGTAAATGATAAGATTGATGTCTATGCATTTGGTGTGGTGCTTCTTGAGCTTCTTACAGGAAGAAAGCCTATAAGTGGTGATTATCCTAAAGGTCAAGAGAGCCTTGTCATGTGGGTATGTACTCTAAATATAGTCTTTTTCTTTATGAGTAGAAAGGAATTGAATTTGGTATCCCAGAGTTCGCAAAAATTACAGACTCTGCGGACAAACCACTAGCGCTAGACCCCAATGGTACTCTATATATGGTCTGACAAATAACGGAAATATATCATTTGTAGGCAAGTCCAATTCTAAATAGTGGGAAGCTGTCACAATTGTTGGATCCTAGTTTGGGTGATAACTATGATCATGAAGAGATGGAAAGGATGGTCTTAGCAGCCACACTTTGTATCAGACGTGCTCCAGGAGCTAGGCCTAAAATGAGCTTTGTAAGTGATTAATAATTGGTCTAGTTACACATTTAGTCCTCTATATATCATATAGAAATAGCAAAAAAACATATGCTATATCATGCACTGCTTGAATTCAAAATAACAAATACCTTGACTTTATCTTCTCAAGGTTGGTACTGAAGAACTTAATTTGATTTAGGCTTATCTTAAGATGTGCAAATGGCATATAATAAGCTATCCAAGATGGCTTATGAAAACAAACTTTTAACTTATATGAAAAAAGTTTGCTCACTTTTCTTCCTTGATTATAAAGATGGTTTAGTTTGACTTATTTGAGCTAATCTAGGATCATAAACACTTTTATGATAAGCGCTTATGCTATAAATGTTTAATTAAGTTGTTTATCCAAACATGGCCTATAAATGGTAAACAATAAACACTTATTCAATAAGCCTCTCAATTAATTGGTTGCCTAAATGCACTAGAAACTTGTAGGAGTTTCATTTCATTATCTTATTGTTAAATCTCATACTTGTTCCATCGGACTACAGATTTTAAAAGTCCTTAAAGGCGACGCCGTTGTAATAAAGTGGGCAAAGCTAGAAATTAATGCTTTGAAAGCATCAGAATTGCTTGATGAAGAAGCTTGTCCACCTTCTGACATACAATCACACCTTAATCTTGCATTGCTTGATGTGGATGATGACACACTCTCTTTGTTCAGTGTTGAGCAAAATGTCTCTTTGGAGGACTACTTGAGAGGCAGGTGGAGTCGTTCATCTAGCTTTGATTGAGTAAACTCCTAGCATAATGCTAGAAGAAACTATATTTACTTTGTCCAAATCTTTTGTACATGTGTTGTATGTATATGTGTATTGTACTGTGGGGCTTGAGTCTAGCAAGATTGGCTAGTCCGCTACACTGTGACGAAGCAAAGTTCGAATCCATGCTGAAAGAGGTGAAAATATTTACAAGATTACCTCCGATGGAAGGAACTTGTAGAAAACCAATAATAGAGGTGTACACATGTGGAATTGGACGATCTCTCGAATAAGATTGCATCCAATGAAAAGTACATGTGGAAAACCGATATATTTATATAGTGTCACCTGTTCGATTATCATAATTAGGTATTTTCTATGGAAATTCATTGATAGGTTAGGATGAGAGGTTGTTTGTTTGTTCCCTCCTCCTTCCCTTCATCTTGGAAACCATGCCTTGTAATTTGTAATCTATATAATCTATTGATCTCAACTTGATTGTGTTATAATGTGTTGCATTGCAGTGACAAAAATAAAGGATGAAAAAGTTGAATCTTAGAACATAAAGTAGATTATTTTAATTGTTTGCCCACATGCATTTCAATAAGCTAATGTCAACTTCTTCTACAGTTTTTGGACGGCTGATTCTTTAGAAATGGACTTCAATACAAGAGTTCATTGTCAATTATTTTTTAAGATTTCCATCAATAATTAAAATCGAAACAGCCAGATAATGACATTTCTCAATATCATAATATAACATTTTTTTTGGGCACAATATCATAATATTAACTTTTTTTTACACGATATTGTAATATAACTTAGAAAATTTGTCATGGATGTTGTTTAAGGAATATACAAATAGAAAATTTATCTTAGAAATACAAGACAAAGTAGTCTTAAAGTATACATTTTAAGATAAATACAATTGTGATTACTCTTTTTAAACCATTATACTCAATGAATATGATTGTTTATGTCGCACCGACTTTAAATATATTGCATCACAATCTGTCGTTTGTTGGTATTATTGTTCATGTTACTCCATTGCATCTTTTCGTACAATCAATACTCACAAGTGAAGAAAAATGAGAATGGTTGTCACGCTTTTTTTTACGCAATATGCACGTTTGGTCACATTGTATTCCAACTTTATATAATGTGCACCTTTTTTTTTGTCAAGTAGTCTAGTGGCTAGAATTCACTTTTTTTCAAAGTGAATAAGTGGGGTGTCTGGTGTTCAAATCTCGGCCCCTGCATATAATAATGCATGTCCCTGTCAACTGAGCTATGCTCACGGGGACACCTTTTTATTTTTACCTACCGTTTAAACTATTTTATTATTTTTAAAATATTATTTAAATTATCAATAAAAATTAGTTAAATTCCAATAAAAGAGGAATAATCCACAATAAGGACAAACTTAGGTATTTTTCGTATGATTCTTAACTAAAAATATATTTTTTGTGAATATAACAAACTCTGAAAAAATTGTGGATTTGAAAAAATCATGAGTAGTTCAGTTAAGAATCATACAAAATGCACTTATGTTTTTTTCCTAAAAATAATTGTGTTTTTTGTGGTGGCTGGGGTTTGAACCCTGGGCCTTGCATATTTTATGCATTATCCATACCAATTTATCTAAGCTCACGAGAACAAAAATAATAATTGTGTTTTGGTATAAGGTATAATATTTTTCTTTCCGTTTAACCTTTAATTTAATTATCTTTTTTACCATTTTATTATTTCTTATCAATAAAAGTTGAAATGCTTGCACGCCCTTGACACTATTAAAATTTTTGTGAATTGTTTTGGTTATAGATTAAACTTAATGTATTAGTTTTAAAAATTATTTTATTTTGTTTGTTTATATGTGATGCCGTAAAATCCGTCAATTAGTCCATACAATTTTAATAAAAAAAAAAAGACAAATTTATATAATGTAGAGACTAAATTGAAGATATAATGATAATTTAAATTAAAGGGTAAATTGTTGATTTATTTTTAAAAAATGTCAAAAAAAATAGTTATATATATATATATA
>Ga0315913_1008863_pt1 | contig 11860 bp, 7 predicted proteins | sample MpolsnodulesMG_FD_207736 | JGI IMG/M metagenome (GOLD analysis project Ga0315913, IMG submission 207736) | Medicago polymorpha root nodule microbial communities from Los Angeles, California, United States - small nodules | ecosystem: Host-associated > Plants > Roots > Nodule | place: USA... | reverse complement strand
GTACCAACACCATGCCCCATGGCAAGATCCATGAATCAACACGAAATGTCTCTTAATCTCAGTACTCATCTACCTTTTCTAGTGCTCTGCTATGTTGGCTTTTGCTTATATATAAATAACCGAGTGAATTAAAATCTTGGTTCAGATTAGTCTCAGAAAAAAAAAGGGGCTCGTGGGTATACCAGGTGGGCCGAGGGCCGGCTCAACATATTAATAAGCTTAAAGCAAAATTTTTATAGGTCATCTTAACGATCGTCCCTGATGCATTCTTTAAGCATTTTAAAAAAAGAAATTATTTTATAAAGAAGTCAAATATTTCAATTTACAATGCATTTATTACATATATTTTCAAAATAAGTTACCTTTTAAAGCTCTTAAAGAGTACCCGGGGCACTCGTTAACGTTTTCCAATTTTTAATGCAATCTTTAAAAATATATTTTTTTAACATAATATTTATATAAAATCAATTTTGTGGATTGTTAAAAAAAATCAATTTTGTGGAGATCAAAATTTAAATTCATGACCAAGAGTAATTAAAGCATTTTTGTTAATGAGTTAAACTATGCAAATGTTTGTTTATCTATTATATAATATACTTATGAAGAATGTTAAACAGTGCCCCAGGGGCATTGGTTAAACACCAAAATAAGTAAATTTTTATTAAAAAACAATGTAATTATTATTTGATAAAAAGTGACAGTTTGTAGTTCCAAGACAGAAATTTTATTTTTGAATTCTTTAACCAATGTTCTGGGGGCACCGGTTAACAAAACTCTATACTTATAATCCAATTAATTTTTTAAAGACTTTTTTTTCACCTAAAATTTTGAAGCATAAAACTCTTCCTTAAATTGCTTGGCCCTTGGGCCGGTTGGATGGACCAAATGATATGTACACCTTAACAACACTACCAATTTTTCAAAAAAACTAGTAGAGGATGAAAAAAATTATATTCCACATGTTTGCGTTGTAACTCCCATCACCAATTTATCTATTTTGGATAGGGTACATAAATGTAACTTTCGTATGAATATGATGGTGGTAGCTTGTGTTACATGCATGCATGATACAGAAAAGGAAAAACTGATAGGTCTACTCTACGTGTTCATCTTTTTTTGAAGTAATAGAGAAATTAACCTTGCCATTTCCAGGTTCCTTTCAAGTTTTTTGAGTGAAATTTTTTACCTTTATTTTGTAGGTTTTTTTATTTTTTATTTTTTTTATATTTCTATCCTAATAGTTCTCATGACCTTGCAATGCAACGATCCTCTGATTGTACAATTCGATCCAATTAATGTAACAAATTGAACATCTGCACTCTTAAACTCCACTTATGTATGAAATGCATTTAAATTTTGTAATTGGATTTAAAGCACTGAAACTGCATGCCACCAATTTCCTGTCACAACTCACAACATATCATTTCCAATTAATGTAGAGGTTTTGGCTTGAAGTTAAACTATTTGAATCAATACATAGTGATTCGTAAAAAAATTGACATGATGATTGAACTGTAACTTATTTAGGGAGATTTTGTAAGTAAATATGTACTCCATGATCCTTTTTTTTTTTGTTGAAGGGCTCCATGATTTTTTTGTTGCAACAAAATATATTGTTATTTCCAACAAAATAATAGACAAACCATAACAAAGGACAAACCTTTTCAAGGAAATTGACACACGTGCAGTTCACTTAATCATGATTTTAACAATGTTAATAAAGGGGATTTGGTTTGTATTTGTTTACTTATTAAATATAAATCTATTCTCACCACGTTTGTTTCTTAGTGGGAAGTGAGTAAGTAATTGAATAAAAATAAATGAGTGAATGTACGGTTCCTATACATAAATTAAGCTGCAAAAATTGCTCTCTGCACCCTAAAATGACCATTTTACTCTCGACAGTAGTTAACCGCCCTTCCAACTGCATTTTAGTGCTGTTTATGTCATTTAGTTGTTTGAAAAATTACAAAGAATATTTTGAACTAAAATTATTCAAACTAGATTCTTTGGATTAAATTTGGTCACAAATTAGTGTGAATATTTTGGGTAGATATTTTAGAGTTGTTTTGTGTACTATCTAAGCAAAATCATGGGAGGAGTTTAAATTTGTAGATAAGTTGTTGAAACTTGAAATAAGGAGAGGTGGATTGAAACAAGAGAGAGGCGGTATAGAAACTTGTAATGAGAGATTGATGAGATTGCAGGAATGTTGAAAAGAACAAAGAAAATGGTGAAAACAAATTAAAGATTGATAAATTTATAAAAAAAATGAAACAAGGTCGATGAATAGAAATTGAATAGAGAGTGATTAAAAGTTGAAATGGAGTTTAATGGTGAAAATGAAGAGAGATTGTTAAACTTGTTTTAATGATGAACATGTTGAATGAACAATGAGTTCTTCCTATAAAACAAGTGTGTAAGAAATATGAATGACACGCTTCAAAAACTTCTTAAGTGACTTGTTTTTAAAGAAACAACTTGAATAAAATTGAACCATGAAAAACTTAGAGTTAATGTAATATAATTTTATTCATTTTTCTCTCCATGATACAAAATTATAAACTGCTATAAAGAATTCAATCTAGTGGGACAAGTGTTTTTCCAATAAGAACCCATTTAACTTAATTCAATCACCTTACAATTAAGTCCAGTTTGATGGCTTGCTCAAGAAAAAATTCCAGTCACATGGGATAGATTGTGACCATCTACCTCACAATACCTTAGCCATTAAATCATTACGTGCCCAAGTTTGTTTCATCGGTTAAATTCAATGTAAGTCTATCCAAAGTCCTAACTCGTGGAAAGCAACATTGAATAACCAAGTATGTGGAACTTGAGGTCAACCATAATACCATATGGAAAAAGACACCCCCGCAGCCGGTGAATAGGATATTCTTTAGAGCATCCGTGATAAAAAAAACTTATTTTTAGGAATTTAAATGAGTAAATAGGCAATTATCCCCTAAAATTGTATGTTTTGTCAATTACCCTCTTGAAATTAACAAAATTTCAATTACCCTCAAAATTGTACAACGTTAATCAATTTATTCCTTCCGTCAAATTCTTCTGTTAGTCAACATGAAGTTTTGCAAATACCCCTCTGAAGTTTTGCATTTATGTGCAAAATGCTTCCCAAACTTGAAAATTTATATTTTTTTCTTTCTTTCTAATCCTTGACTCAAGATATCAAAAGCAAACACTTAACAGTTAACTTTAATACTTTAAACTCTATAATATTACAATCCAATATTACAATTAACATTTGCATCTCACGCATACATATCATTTATGGAAAATGTTAACTTGTGTCTTTAAAACACAAGTTAATGAGTCAAAAGTGAAAATAATTTGTCGTAATCAATGCTTTGAATTTATTTATTTTTTTACTTAATTGAATCCACAAAATTTAAGAAAAAGTTTTTACTTAATAGATAGAGTTTCACAGCAACATGTTTCAATTAGGGTTACACAGAATCATCTCAGACCTAATCTCTAAGAGATTTAACTACTCATAATCGAGTTTACAAATAACATAATCAATATAGGAATTAAAACATACATGAACTGAAAGAAGATTGAAGAAATCGCCCTCCTAGCCGTCTTTAGGTCTCAAAATCGCACTTTGCTCTCTCCAATTCGTCACCCTTGTCTTCAGAATAGACTTCAGCTTAAATAGGCTCAGAAATTCGCCCAAAATCGTGTCACATTTTAAGTAAATCGTGACACGTTTTCACAAACAGCTGAAGAAATTGTGTCATGTTTTTGCAATCGTGACACGTTTTGCTCAAATGTCGAGAGCATGTTTTTTTGGTCTGGTCACGTTTTTACCAAATCGTGACACGTTTTTGGCGTTTTTTCAGATATTCAATTTTTCATATTTTTCGCACTTTATCATGCTCAAAATAATTGTGAACTCTAATATTCTTCAGAAAATTACTTTCTTCAAAATCTTCAACTTTTCATGCTTTCCTTACCGTTTAAACTTGCTTGTGAACTCAAAAGATCATGAATTTACAATAAAAATAACGAAATGACTACTGTCATCAATGCGTCTTAAATTAAAGCTTACTGTTAATTGTTTGTCTTTAATATCTTTTGAGTCAAGTATAAGAAAAAAATAAAAAATTCAAGTTCAATGGGCATTTTGCACATAAGTACAAAACTTCAGGGGGTATTTGCAAAACGTCATGTTGAGTAACAGAAGAATTTAACGGAGGGGGTAAATTGATTAACGTTGTGCAATTTCAGAGGGGTAATTGAAGTTTTGTTAATGTCATGGGGTAATTGGCGAAACTTATAATTTTAGGAGGTAATTATCTATTTACTCGTATTTAAATGCATCTCACGCATACATATCATTTATGGAAAATGTTAACTTGTGTCTTTAAAACACAAGTTAATGAGTCAAAAGTGGAAATAATTTGTCGTAATCAATGCTTTGAATTTAATTTTTTTTACTTAATTGAATCCACAAAATTTAAGAAAAAGTTTCTACTTTTGGATTGCTTAACATTTGCCTTTAGAGAATTTTTTGGGTCAAACACCTGTATATGTTACCTCCTTCTATGTCGACTAGGCATGACAATGGGGCGGGGTGGGGACAAGTTTTACATTTCCCGTCCCCATACCCTATTCACATATACTTACCCATTACCTATCCATATCCAACAAGGATGAGAAATCGAATCCCATCCCCATCTCCGACGGGTTCGGGTATCCCCGCCCCATCCCCATCCCACAGTGGATAAACTTTTTTTTTAACAAAAATAGAAGTATTTTTCAGCCTCGAGCGTAATGTTGTAATGCATTATCCAGCAAAAGATGATGACGATCAATTGCTATGATGATGGAGAAGAGAGAGACCGAGATTGTGAGACATGGAAGGAGAAAAGAGAGAACTATGATAAATAAGGGTCAACTGAAAGACTGAGATTTTGATTGTGTGTGTGAAATCATTTAAGGTTTGGGTTTCTATTGATATAAAAGGGCAATAAATTGATTTTCAACATTTGGGACGGATTTGGGTATGGGTTCGGGGTGGGTACCTATATCCTCGTTACCCGTCCCGTACCCGTGTTCTAAAATCGGGGAAAACCCAAACCCATTCAAAGCGGGAAAAACCCATCAAATTGGGTTTGGTTCGGACGGGTACCCGCGGGTATGAGTTTTGTTGCCATGCCTAATGTTGACCACTATGTTTTATGAAGCTCCCCTCGTGGTTGATGTTGATACTTTTCTCAAGTGTATTAACTCGTTCCCTAATGAGACATCTTATATGAATGTGGTTACATATGAATGTATAGGTATATCCAAACTCTTGGACAGCAACAATGGTGTCATTGGATAACCAAGGTATGTGGAATTTGAGATCAGCCATATGGGAAAGACAATATCTTGGACATATATGAGGGTGTGGAATGCACAACGCACTGCAGCCAGCGAATATGCCATTCCTAATAATGCTCTGCTTTGTGGCAAAGCAGTGGGACATCATCCTTAAGAGTATAGATTTTCAATCATTTATTTATTGGTGTTTTATTCTAGTCATGAGAGCTTGACTACAGCTAGATTTTTTATTCCTTAAGAAGATGATATAGGACTAGAGGGAGAAGTTGTTTTCTCAAATTTGTGACAGTCTGGACTTATATTTGAGAGAAATCACGTACTGAAATTTCTTTGCCAATTTATTTTCATACGGGCACTTCCTGATAATTATAAATATTATGATTATATATTGTCTACCTTAATATGGTAACCAACGTCGCACAATCCATGAGCATGCATGGTTATTTTACTAGTAATTTCTGAATTCAAATCAACAGACAGACACATTCAGTTGCTAATAATATGTGTCTGCAACTTCTTGAAGATATGCACAAAGCTCTTTCGGTTTAGAGAACATAGGCATGTGGTCAGCATCAATAATTACTTTGACATCATTAGCAGGGTTTCGTTCAATCATTGATAGCTGAAAATCATGCGTTAACACTTTGTCTTGTTGGCACACAATGAAGACTTTGGCAACAGTTCCATAGTTATCTTTTGTGACTCTTGTTTTCTCTAGTAATAGTTCTTCATCACCATAGCTCCTAGCAGGCCTTATTAATGACATTGCAAGGGACAAGTCCTGGTTCATATATAAGCATTTCAAAAAGTTGTAAGCAATAACTATAAAGAAAAGAAGTTGTAAGCATTTTGTGTGTGTGAGTCACATTAAGCATATTGATTAGCCAGCATACCTCAGGTGGAGATAGTTGATACGCCTCAAAAATGAGTTGGCCAAATAACATGGATCCATTTGGTTTATCATTTGGACTATCGTCAAACATTATCTTTGGGGCCATGCTGGGATCCGAACTTTGTCTACTCTGCGATTCACAAATGACTATTACTTTTTTCACCCTAAGCATTCTCACGCACAAAATTTCTAAAAATGCTCTCAGGTTTTTGGATTATAAAATCCGAAAACATCCAAAGTGAATTTGGATTTTATAATCTGAAATATAGTTATGTATAATCAGCAATCAGAATCTCTCCCATTTCAGCAGTTTTGAATTTTGCTTTTAAAAACAACCAAAAAACAAAGTAAAAAAAAATGTTAAAAACCTGTCAAATAAAATCATAAAAATAACACCTAAAAATTCTAAAAATCAAATAAAACTAATGCAAATTTTTTTGAATTTTTCTGATAATATGAAAAATTAAAAAAAAAATAAAAATAAGTCTAAACGATGAAATTTTGGATTTTGAGGGGCGGAGTCCCGTAAGAAGCCCCTTCTACGGGAGTCTTGATTCTTGATTTTTTTCCTTCTGATTTTCTGGGCAAGTTTTGGAGCAATCTGATCAAGTAGCCCGAAAATCGGATTTTTGACTAAGAACATCTAACAATGACCTAAAACAGAAGGATGAGAGTGAAGAAGATTAACATTGTCCTTAAAATGATTGTCCATGTTGCAAACATGTTCATAATTTGTGCTGATGCAGTTCAGATTATATAATCTGAACTGTTTTTCCCTTAAAAAGGGGTTTTTAAGGGGTGTTCGGATTCTATAATCTGAAACAATAAATTGCGCGCCCTATTTTGAGGTTTTCATATTATAAAATCCGAATCGGTGAAAAACTCTTTTTTCACCCCAGGGTGGGAAAAACTCAAATTCGAATTATATAATCCGAATGGTATTTTGGGGGAAAAAAAAAGGGCGCGCGAGTAACACACAGGGTGGGAAAAGTAATAGTATTCACAAATTGAAACTATAACGGTAATTGAAGAAACAATATGGTTGCTTTGAACTTTTCATAGGCTAGTTTTTTCGTATCGTTCACGATTTCAGTCTAAACTTGGGGGTGTACTACAATTTTTTAGGTTAAATTGCACTTTTGACCCCAAACTTCCACAAGTTGACAATTTTAGTCCCCAAACTTTTAAAGTATTACTTTTGGTCCTCCAACTTTAGTTCGTTGTGTGAAAGTGATACCCTAACTGATTTTGACGAAGCAAACACAATTTTGGAACAAAAATGCAATTTAGTCAAATAATAAATATGCATGTAGCATTTTAGTCATTAAATTTGATGTCAATATATGCACTGACCTAATAAAAACTAAAAGGGACGACACTTTTGCAAAAGAGACTAAAGTTGAATCTCAAAAATGCTATTTTAAAAGTTTGGGAGCCAAAATCGGCGGTTTGTAAAAGTAAGGGGCAAAATATCATTTAACCTAATATTTTGGATGCTTTCAAGCAAGTACTTCATCATTGTATTTTATTTCAACTAAGTACTTCGCATTTTAAATTGCAGTGACGAAACTAGCTTAATTTTTAAGTACTTCACCTCAATAGTTAAAAAAAAAAAGGCAAAACCACTCTTTATCTTCATTTTTAATTTCAAGTAAGTACTTCATCATTGTATTTTAATTCAAAACAGTTCTTCACGTTTTGAATTTCAGTGGCGGGGCTAGCTTAATTTTTAGGAAGGAAACAGATATAAAGCATAAGTATTATTTAAAATTTAATGTATTAACCATAACCACTAAAAAGAGCTTCACAGTAACTATTTCTGATACAAAGTACAATGTAGTAGCACTTGTCATAACATACACTTGAGATATGGCTCACGTCACGACTCTCTAGTCTTAAATTTAATATTCTCTTTGACTATAAACAAACAAATAAAAAAGTCGTCTTCAAATATCATAGTAATGATTTGATTCAGATACGTTCTTCATAGGATGAGATTCACTCATGTGACATTGCCCCGTTTGTGATAGAGATAAACGAGTGATTGAAAATAAATTATTACAAACATAATAAAGGTAGAAGATGTGTTTTCCATTGTTTATTGCCTCATTAGAGGAATCACACTTATAATTTATCGATGCGAATTGATTCTGACATGTTTGGTTGTTCTTGAGTGAAATTGATTCTGCCTTTAGAATTGTTTCTACTTAAAGCTCAAATTTGTGGTTTTTGATTTTAAAATTGACTTTCACGCACAAATTTAAAGCGCAACTCACTTTCGCATAAATTTATTTAAGCACTAATCACTTTTAGTCATAATTACTTTTATTCAAAATCATTTTTACACAATCAATTCTATCAAACTCAATTGTTTCCACCGCATAACCAACCACGTGATAAATTGTCACATAGCTTGCCTTAGGGGTGGCCCTGAGCACGGGCCGAGGGGGCGGCAGCCCAAGGCACCATATTTTCAAGGGCACCAAAATTTTATATAATATATATATATCTTAAAAGAGAATTTTATATTATTTAAATTATGTAAAATACTTGCTAACAAAGTCATGGAGACGTTACAAAGTCAAAATTAATAAATCCATTTGATTAAATACAATATTGAATAAAATCAATTAATTACATCCATAATTTGGGCACTAAAACAATGACTCTTAAATTTTGAATACTCCATGTCATTATTCTAATTTTAGTGTCCTGACTGTGGATGAAATTAATTGATTTTTTTTTCAATATTCTATAGTGGTTTATGAATATAAACATTGAATTATGATCCATGTGTGCTATGTGTAAAACATGCTCTTTTTGGCTACTAAATTCTCAAGTGTCGAGTGTAGACTTTGGAGCATGTATCCTAGTTTAGATCCACTTGGTTCACATTTCAAAGATTCATACTCGTGTTCTTTTTGCATAGTAATGTCAAATGAAAATGTGTAATAATCTTCCTGTTCATTTCTTTTATCCTTTTGTGTTTTTTTGTTAATTTTTTTTATAAGGACACATCTCATAATTTGCCCAAGGCATCCAAATTTGAAGGACCGACCCTGACTTGCCTTATCACTATAAGATAAGATGAAATTAAAAGATAAAAGATGAAAGTAGAGATAAATTTTGATCGCGATATTATGTAATCAAAATTGCATGTATACAGTCCTACCGTCAAAAGATTTTTAATTGTTTGATTAAGATTGGACGAATTTTTATTTTGATGGAATTTATCATATTTATTATGAATCTGAGTCTTCAAAGTGAATTAACTATGGACAGTATTAATTAACATATTAAAGGTAAATATTATAGGTAAACAATAACAAATCTTGAGTTTGTTACGATAACAATCAACAATCATTAATTTTTTTAATTTACACTTTATATATTTAGAGGATCCTTGTCCATTTATTATACAAACTTTTTTTTATTCTTTTTTGTTTGCATAGATGATTCTTTAGATTAGACATATAAATTTACACACACAAAAAAAAAAGACATAGAAATCAAATTTTATTCACCCCAACTATATTATTTTTGCATTTTTGAATTTACGTTCTCCTCATTAGATACACGAGTCAAAATGCATATGTGACCAACAACACAACCCATGAAAGAATATCTCACCTATTTAGTTTTTGTCCCTCACAATCATTTGATGACAAATATAACTAAATTTAAATTACATATTTTGGATCATAATATTTTTACAATTGTGCTTTTATTTTATTTTAACAATAAATACAACATGATGATGTAAGAAACAATTGTTATTTTTCATTCTTCAAAAACATTCATATATTTTCATAATTTAAAAAGTGGTAAAGAATATTGTGATATATACATATACTCTTAAAAAGTTATCATATTTTTTATATTATATGTATGTCGAATGTTGCCTCCACATCTTAAAATTTTTAGCTCCGTCATTGTGTACGGGCATATGTTGCCAGGGTTGATGATAACAATTAACTATGAAATCCTCTCAAAAAAAATAAATTATTAACTATGAGATATGAGAAAGATCAAAACAAGGATAACCAAGTACCTCTTGGAGTAGACTCAAGTAGCTTAGATCAGGAGAAGGCATGAAAGCTGTAACAAATACAGCAGCTGCAATTTTCTTAGGAAATAATTCCATGGCCACAGATATACACATCCCACCTAAGCTATGACCCACTAGGATAACTCTCTGATCTTGTGGCAGTGACCTTAGAAATTCAATCAACGGTTCACAATAATCTGTGACAGAATCCAGCTCATGCACTTGCTTTGGATGGATTCCAGAAGCAGCCATGTCTAGTGTTGTGACTTCGTGTCCAGCAGATTTTAACAAAGTAACAACCTTGTACCAACACCATGCCCCATGGCAAGATCCATGAATCAACACGAAATGTCTCTTAATCTCAGTACTCATCTACCTTTTCTAGTGCTCTGCTATGTTGGCTTTTGCTTATATATAAATAACCGAGTGAGTTAACATCTTGGTCTCACAAAAAACACAAAAGTTGGATTAGTCCGAGAAAAAAACAAGATTAACCAAGGGGCTCGATGGTATAGGTGGGCTATGACCCAAAAATTTGTCTTAAAAATATATAGGGGGCGGCTGGGTTGGTGTTAAACAAGGGCAGACCTAGACGGGAAACACTTTGGTGACACTTGTGATATGTGGTTGGCCAATGTCACATGACATTGACACTTCAATATCACCCAAGTGTTATCCACTTAGACTTGATGGTTTGGTGTGGCTAAATTATAAAAGAAACTATTTAGTGTACATTTGATTTATAGTACTATATATATATATATATATTAGTAATGCGAAAATAAACAAAAAAAAGCACTACCGCGGGGTTGTGATTGAATTGTGAAACATTATCGAATTATATGGTATATACTAGTTTTTCGGTCTATTAAAAAAAAAAATTGGTAATATTCTAGTGTGACAACAACCACACCATGCCTTATGGTGGATCCGCCCCTGGTGTTAAAGCATTTAGTGTGGTTTTAAACACTCGTAAAATGGTTTGATGTTTTTAGTCTCTCATGTATCGCCTTACATTTGTGGGTAAGTTCAAGCGTCATTCACGGATATCATATGAATAAAGTGGTGCCTTTTAAAGTGTCTCTTTTAGTATGGAGGTTGTTGAATTAAAGGCTTTCAATTGAATATATTTTGACTCATCGTAGAGTTCTTCAACTAAGATCGTTGTTATGCTCGGGTGATTGTGGGATGGTGGAATATGTTGAATCATGTCTTCTTGGATTGCGATTTTTTTGGGGAAGTAGTTTGGTCCTTCATTTTGAAGTGGTTAGGGATATCTAGCGTGCTTTCATCTGATATTGGTTTGCAAGCTTCTCAGTTGGTTAGTGGAAGAAATAGATGACATTGACAGGAAAAGGCATTGGGGGTTTATTTTTCTTCATAATACAAAATCCTCCTCTTATGTATGAAATGCATTTAAATTTTGTAATTGGATTTAAAGCACTGAAACTGCATGCCACCAATTTCCTGTCACAACTCACAACATATCATTTCCCATTAATGTAGAGGTTTTGGCTTGAAGTTAAACTATTTGAATCAATACATAGTGATTAGTAAAAAAATTGACATGA
>Ga0315913_1008862_pt1 | contig 11860 bp, 6 predicted proteins | sample MpolsnodulesMG_FD_207736 | JGI IMG/M metagenome (GOLD analysis project Ga0315913, IMG submission 207736) | Medicago polymorpha root nodule microbial communities from Los Angeles, California, United States - small nodules | ecosystem: Host-associated > Plants > Roots > Nodule | place: USA... | reverse complement strand
AATCTTTATGAATAGTACTTTGATTATGATCCTGTACACTTGAACAAATGTTTAGCATATCCAATTGATAATTTTTAATACCTTGTTATCATCAAAACTTAAGAGCAGATTTTGCGAAACACCCTTTGTTCCAACAGAATCTGCAGGAAATGGAAACAAGGAGTAAGTCAACAATGCAAAGAAACATAGGTAAAACAAGTAGTAAAAGGAACACCCTTAAGTCATCCTCTCACAAAAAATCTCACGACGAAGAATGGCATCCCTCCCTCGGAGGACTCGCATGGTATCCACGAACCTTGGTTTTGGAATCGTTTTCGAGGATTTCCCCGGGTACCTAGGATATGGGACCCGCTCTAACGCAATGTTCGCAACGAACTCCTCTAAATCATATTGCAGGCGCCTTCCCGCCAGAGTGATGTCTTCCTCCGCAAAGGAATAAGAGGCGGTCGCCTTATCAAAATGGTCCTTGGACCAAAAACGATGGAAGAGCGGCCGATGAACCACGTCCTTTGTGGGCACGGCGGCCAATCTTGAGTCATCAGAATCAATCTCATCAGAAAAATCTGAAGGACACATCATATGCTTTCATGCGCCCGACGGCTCACGGGGTGGAGCAACGAGTACTTACGCTCCTTATTGTCGAGGAAATCTGCATAATCCTCGAACAACCTGTTATTCTGGTAAAGTTCTACCCAACTATGGATTGTCGCCTCACTTGCGCAACAAACCCTGAACAAAGTAAAGAAAAGGCGCAGATATTGGACCACCGACCTTTGCACTCACATCAAAATTGAAAGACCTTTACGAAGGCCCATGAGAGGGGGTAAAATTGAGAGGGCACCACTCGTAGATGACAGAGCACCCTTGTCATACCCCAATTTTTGACCTAAGGTCTTACATTCATACACCGTTTGATCCTGAATAGTCTCTGACTTTTCAGTGAAAAATTCAGCAAAGAAGTATTTTAAAATACCTCCTTTTTGGTTCCGAGTCAGACTCTCTTCTCTCTTTATTTTTATTTCTAGTTTTTTATTTACTTTTATCTTTTAAATTTCCATATTTTATTAATTCTCTTTTAATTCTAATTTTAATATTAGTTTTAATCTTTATTTTTAATTAGTCATTTTTATCCTTTTAACAAAAAATTTCGATCATCAAACAGAGTCAAAGACAAATCCGATCCTTCGATCACCAAACTATCATCAAAAAACCAATTTTCGATCCATCCACATCAGTAAGAAAATCGCAATCAACTAGAGTTACAATTCCAGTTCCAAAACCAAACATCAGTCACGAACCCAACAAACAACCTTCACAAACCGATCCATAAACCATATCCAAAGCAAATCACAAACTCAAAGACAAATCCGAATCTAACCCAATCTAGATCTAGGTTTAAGTTTTTTTTTTTATTGAAAAAAATCAAAAGAAGGAAGAAAAGTAGGAGGGAACCGAAACAACAAAAAGGGAAAAAGAAAAGAAAAAGATGAAGAACGCGAGAGAGAATTGAGGGGAGAGGGAAGAGAAAAAAAAAAAGAAGAATGAGGGGAAAGGCTGTACAAAGCCTATTTATATGGGCGTCCCGTTCCAGTGTGTTAGGGTGCATGTCTTACCATGCACCCTCACCCCTACTACCCTTCAGATCTTGATCCAACGGCCTGCAATCATGCATTCTTAGATCAGATCAGGGCCCTTGATCAAATCAAGGGCCCATTTTATTCTCCTGCTTTCTTTTATTTTATTTTGTTTATTTTTCTCATGCATTTTTATTTTATTTTGCATTTCATTTTGCTAGCGTTTTTAATTATTGTCATTTATTTTATTACATAGATTTAGAATGTATATAGGCCAATGTAAATCATAAATGAAAAAAGTGTGTGTCTTTTATTTCTTTACCGCTTTATATATCAAAAAATGTAAAAAAAATTAGGTTAGGGATTATGTGGTGATCCAACGTCACTACAGAAATCCACGAGTTTTTATCTTTATTGCTCCGTTAGTTTAATCTTCATTTATTATTTCAAAACAACAAAAACATTCAAATAACAAAAATATTTTCATAATAAACCTTGATTCAAAATCAAGTGATCCCTTTTTATATTTTATTTTCTTAATCAAACTTTAATCAATTTAAATCATATTTTGAGTAATTTTCTTTTAATATAAAAAAATACAAACCAATTTCTTATTTGCCACTTGGCTTTTTATTTTAAAACTTTTTCAAAACTAATAAAAACACTAAACCAATCAAACGTCAATTTCTACCCCGAACTATGAGGTTTTGATCCCTCACGGGTACGTAGGCAAAGGATCATGTCCTTCCAAATCAATAAAAATGTAGATAAATTAGGTCTCTTTTTTCATTCATCATTTCAAATTCCATTTTAAACAAGCAAGTTTATGGCACAATTAATTAAATAAAATCAAAAGGTTCCCATAGAATACTATGGATATTTAGGGTGCTAACACCTTCCCTAAATATAACTAACCCCCGAACCCTTAATCTTTTAAAATGGTGTTTGAACTTTTTTCCATTCTTTTGAAAAATTAATTAAAAGTTCAGTCGTGAAATAAAATAGTGAGTCTATGCTAATAAAATAGCTTGACCTCCAAAAAATGACGCGACAACCCTTAATTCAAACTAACTAAAAGAGGAGGAAGCATCCAACTCTCAATTCAAAATATCGTACGTGATGAAACCAAACCCTCTAAATTGGCTACATGTTCTCTTCATCCCCTTTGGACCTTCAAAGTACCAAGATCTGGGAACACCCCAAGAAATTTCCTCCAGTTGGACAGTCGTTCGTAACAACGCTATCGACCTAGCTATAATAAAACTCAGAGCGAGAAGACCTTCCATCTTTTCCCATTCGCGTAGCGCCGCCCCTCCTGAAAAGATAGGGGAAACCATGAGTGCGGGCTCTAGAACATTCTTCTAACCACCAAACAACTTCCGTATGAGAAGGGGGACGCCTCAAGTGAGAAGTAAGAGACGCCCATATCTTGCGATACAAAGCGTCCCCTTCAAAATCAGAAACTACGATAGGGTTCTCCAAAGTAATAAGGGGAAATGTGAAACCAGTACCTACCCTAAAGCGCCGACACTCTAGAGTTCCATCCTCCCCACCAACAAGGGAAGAACTACCACCAGTTGGCAAGTCTACTAAACTTTCAAGATGACCAAGATCAACACTCATCTTTCACCTTCAACCCTGAAACCCATAATACACGAAATAAAGAAGTTAAGCAAAGCACGGAAAAGAGGAAATACCTTGTGAAAGTTGTGTGGCCTATGAAGAAAAAAATGAGTTCCCAAAAGCGTTATAATCCCAAACTTCAGCTAAAGAAGGAGAGATTTTCGCTCGGAAAAATCGGAAAGATACAAGGTGAAATGCGGAAAAGTCTCTGAGGGAGAGTTATGATTGGAAGGGTAACGATGAAAAAACTCTTTGCAAAATAGGTAGAGTGAGAAAAGAAAAGTAGAAAAGGACACGTGGAAAAGCACTCAAGTGGTGCACGCGTTATGCACAAAGCTTGGTGCACACACAGGCCAAGAAGACTACACGTGGAAAGCAAGATGAACGACCATCCCATCGAAACGTTTCAGTTCAAATCATTAAATGTCAACTACTCCCACTAACTCGTCACGAACGCCAACTCCCCAAGGACGAAATAAACATCCCATAACAAAAAACATCAAAGGCGCCAACATTCGCAGGCGCCCAATCATGCGCCCTTCCTTACAGCTAAAAGCCATTACGTCTTAAAGGCATCAACGACTTGGGGGGAAACAGTTCTTAACCAGTCAGAAGACCAATCTCATGTTGACATGTGGCCTAACTTACACCACCTGAAGGATCTGCGCCTGAAGGAACACGTCAGCTTTAATGCACCTTACCACATACGAGCAGGCCCCCGCGCTAGGATCACGCAACATGTATCCTCTAACTGTCCCTAATCATATGTCGTAAAAGCCAGAGGCGGTTATGAAGGTGAAAAAAACACAAGAAGGGGGCTTGAATTGTGGTAGCTTTTTCTTCGTTTTCTCCTATTGAAGTCACTTATCAGAAGCAGATAGAGTTCAGCTTCTGAGGTGATGTTTAGAATCTAAATGCAACAGATAAAATAGAGAGAGAGAGAGAGAGAGAGAGAGAGAGAGAGAGAGAGAGAAGAAGGACATAAAGCAATTATAAAGGTTCCTTCCACAAACCGGAAGTAGTCCTGTCCCCCTTGCACTTCCAAGGAGAGTTCACTAAGATGTAATATCTGATTACAATTGCTCACTGCTAAAACTAGCAAGAGACTTCAAACTACTCAAACACAACTGCAAGAGATTTTCTATGCTAAAGAACAAAATCAAGAGACTTCACATGCTCAAGCACAACTGCAAGAGACTGCCTATGCTCAAGAACTTAATCAAGAGACTTCTATTCAAACAGAATTACAAAGAAATTTGTTTGAGGTTGAACACTTGATATACAATCATTGTGTTCACAATACAAATCAGATACAAGCTCTTTAAGACTCTAGAATTTCTAGGATATGGAAGTTGTTAAGAAATTCTAAGTGAACTTTGATGTGAAACAATTTCAGCTGAGTTTTTGACACTAGTAAATTGTTGTGTGAGTCTCTCCAATTCTCTATGTCTTCACTCCTTTATATAGAGGTGTGAAAGAGACGTTGTATAATGCCAACACATCAAAAAGAGTCGTTTGAAGCTTGATCAAATCACCAATGATCTGTTGCTTGATTTGGTTATTGTCCTATGAAGGATCAATTTCAAATCCATTCCAAGTCTGGAGCAACACCGTTGCAGGCACATCTGTTGTTTTTGTACTAGAAGACATAAAAACAGAGTAGTGGAGATAGTGGTTGTACACTTTGTACAATTTCCCTTTTTCAACGCTCTCAAAAGAATAAGCATCCAAAGCCTTCAAATCCTTTTGAATTAGCCGTTGCTTCATGTTTCTAGTCTTCTCTGATAATAGGCGTGATTAAATAATCATTTAAACAACATCTGAAAAGCTTTAGTCTTTCAGCTTCTGATGATCTTCAGAACCTCTGATGACGTCAGCTTCTGGTGAACTGCTTCTGAAGAGGTGCTTTTGATGACGTCAGCTTCTTCAGAACCGCTTGTCTTCAGAACCTCTTTCTTGCAGCACAAGCGTCCTTCTTGTTGATTCCATTGCTCTCATTTTTTCTTCTAGAACCTTTACTTAATTCAAAGCATTGAAATTTTTTGTCTATGGTCCTGCACACTTGAACAAATATTAGCATATCCAATTGACACTTTTAATACCTTGTTATCATCAAAACTCAAAAGGTAATGTTAAACACATTTTGTTCCAACAGGTTATGGGTTTTTAATTATATTTAATAGGGGATGTTTATTAATTATATTTAATGTATATGGGTTACCAACACTGAAAAATTATATTTAATGTATATGGGTTTTTCAGTGTTGGTAACTATTATGTGTGATCAACGAAAACCCCAACAAATAAATCCAGTTCAATAAACGTAAATGACCAAAAGAATAAACATGGAGGAAGAAAATTTGGCAGCATAAGAAAGTGAAGTGAAATTTACTAACCAGAGATTTTAAGAATAGAATGGAGGAGGATTAATTTGTTTTTAAGAACAGAATGGAGATTTTAAGAATAGATCTTTGTTGATCTACTAACTAGAGATTTACTAACCAGAGGGAGAACGAAACAGAATGGAGGAGGAGGCAGGAGAAAGAAAAACAATTTTTAAGAAAAGGAAAATTAATTGATTAATTAATAAGATTTGGAGAAACTTATAATATGGTGCATTAATCAACCCTTATCCTGTGCAATTTTGCACAGGTTAGAAAAACCTATGTTATATTTAAATTATAAACGAGACACATAATTCGAAACAAAGAACAATAGTACTCCCTTCGTCCCTTTTTATATAATCATTTAAGAAAAAGCTTTTATTCATAAATATAAGATACTCTACAAATTTTAAATGCATTTATTACTCATTTTTTAAATATACCCCTTATTAATAATATCTGTGTATTTTAAAATATGAAAACTTAACATTAATTATATCTATTGCCAAATATAATTTACTAATAGTTACACATATGATGGTCGGATTAGACTGTTGGAACAAAATGTGTTTAACATTGCCTCTTTGAGTTTTGATGATAACAAGATATTAAAAGTTAAATTAGATATGCTAATATTTGTTCAAGTGTGCAGTACCATAGACTAAAATTTATAAGTCTTAAAACAAGATATTGGTTCTGGAAGAACAATTGAAAGCAAAATAATTTACAAGAGAAGATTTGTTTCAAGTCTGAGTCTGAAGACCATCAGAAGCTGAATGTCATAGTCTGAAGATCACCAGAGTCTGAAGACCATCAGATTCTGAAGTGAAGAACGTGAAGTCGGTTAATTGGCTATTTGAAGACACAAATTTGTAGAAGAATAGAAGACTGGAGCAACGAATATTTCAGAGAAATTAGAAGGCATTGAATGATTACCCACTGGAGAAGGACAGAGAAAGGACAATAATACAATTGTACAACCACTACTCCAATACTCCAACATTTCTTGCGCATAGTACAAGCTACAGCTGTGTCTCTGCTGATTAATTATCCATACAAGGAATGGTTTTCAAATTATTCATTCCCAGGACATTAACCAAGTTAAGCAACAAATCATTTGTGATTGATCAAGCTTCAGTAACGAGTCTTTGATGTGCTGCCACCTTTACAACGTCTATTTCATACCTCTATATAAAAGAATGAAGACTTGAAGATCAGTAGAGACTCTACAACATTTAAACTATGTTAAAACTCTGCTGAAATTGTTATGCACCAATTACTTAGAATTTCTTAACAAATTTCATATCTTAGAAATTCTAGAGTCTTAAGTGTTTTGTATTTTGAACACTACTGATTGTATATCAAGTGTTCAACCAAACTAATTTCTGTGCAATTTGTTTGTTTAGAAGTCTCTTGATTTTGTGCTTGAGCATAGGAAATCTCTTGCTTGTTTGCTTGAGTATTTGAAGTCTCTTGCTTGTATGCTTTAGCATTTGAAATCAGATTGGATTATAGTGAAATCTCCTTGGAAGTGCAAGGGGGACTGGACTACTTCCAGATTATGAAAGGAACCAGGATAATTGCTTTGTGTCTTTCTCTTCTCTCTCTATCTTTACTTTATCCCCTACATTAGACTCTGAACATTGTTCTAGACTCTGAACTCTATCAGACTCTGGACTTAGTTTAAAAATAAGAAAAAGTTAACACAATTCAACACCCCTTCTTGTGTTTTACTCACCTTTATAGACAAGTGTACAAAATCGTTGACCAAGTAATAAAGTGTAAGTAGAGTATCATATCCACAAGGATTGTCGTTTCGTCGAAACAATTCGCGTTACTTATTTGGTTTTAAAAAATTAAAATAAAAGAGATGAAGGATAGATATTGCAATTATTATCTGTTTCGAACAGAGCAAGTAACCAGAATTGGTTGCAGAAAAGTAAGCAGCGGTTAGGATTCTTCGAATCCCCCTTATTTATTTGTTGGAATTAAGTAACATGCATGTCATATTTATTTATCTTAAGTAGTCTATACATGTGATGAGGCCGTTGGGACGATCTAACCTAGTCGATTCGTCAACTTGCACCTGCTGATCGCACGATGATCTTTACGTGCGGGACCTTACTATCTTAGTTGATTTAGGACTATTCCTCCAATGTTGGGTTGCACCTGCTGGTCCACACTAAGGTTATACGTGCTCTACGGTATAAGGTTATAAATCCTATAAGATCCCCCACCTTCATAAGAATTATTAGTGTTGGGGTCTTACTCCCTCAAAGGTAATTGAAACATAGACTTTATATTGGCATTCCTAAATTTCCAAATGCAATGAAGCCCAATGTTCCTAAAGGGGTTTCCCATCTATGAATCTTAGGTATCTCATAGCACACACTCTCTCTCTCTTGATAGTTCTACAAACGGGAAGCCCTATCAGCGTCTACCTTACCAAGGGTTTAGGAGAATGGTTGTACTAGGTTCGGTTTAAATCTTATAGTACTTGTTTCCTTAATTAAGAATTAATTAATTACACCATAGGTTCAACAGATTTTACTCAATATTAATAATGTCACTGATGAGTCATAAATTAGTGTTTTTTTATATATTATTTGAGTTCGTTTTATTTTGATTTTATATGTTTTTATTTCCTTTTTAGAACTATTTTACTTCAATTGCAAGTTATTTAATTTCAGGAACAAATATTTGAAAGATTGAGTCTTGGATCAAAAGAAAGGAGATTTGGAACTGATTCAGGTTGAAAATACGAAGATTTGGTACAAAAATATGAAGCCTACCAACCAGAGAAGTTGGCACGGCCCGTGCCTCCAGCCACACGGCCGTGCCACCACTTCAGACTGCCTTTTGCTGCTTTTGCTTCTCCGACAATCTACCTATTTAGTTTATTTCTAACCTAAAACCCGTAGTTTCTTGTGGAACACTCTATTGATGTATTTCTTGGGGCTTAAGTAGTTGTAGACTATAAATAGAGCAGCTAGCAAACATATTGAATCATCTTTTGTTCTTGAAAATAACAAGTGACAATTGTTTCTTTGAATAAAAGTCCATCTTTATTTTCTTGTTATTTACTTTTAGAGTCCGTTTGGTGCGCAGGATATGATAGAGACATGATAATATAAGAAGATGGATAAAGATAGGATATGATAGTGACATGATAAACATTTATCTTATCATACGTTTGGTGCACACTTGATAAAGAAATGATAACATTATTTTATTCTATCATGCGTTTGGTGTACACTTGTTATTGCATTATAAAAAATATATTATATTTAAATTACAAAGTTATCCTTGTGAAACAATTTCATACTTTCTAAGAATTTTTTTTTCTTCATATTTTTAATTGACAATCAGAAAATAATGAGTAAGTAAATAGTTATATAATTGCAACAAAAAAAATCTGTACTAATAAAAATTAACATATTCAATCGCATAACAATAACATATCTTTCTTAAAAAAAAAAAATAAACATATGCAATTACGTAAAAGAATAAATAAATAAATAGCAAGTAGCAGAAGCAAGACAAATGATTGGACTTGGGGAAATATCGAATCACAATGCAGGAAAAAATATTAGTAAAAAGTTGAATTGCATTCACGAAAGCAACACAGAAAGAAAAGGAAATTTTTATTGGAATGAAATTGGAATGCGGGAGTCGAACATGGATTGTGGAAGAAACAAAGAACGCGCGTATGCTAGTTTTATGCTATCAAGTTGCTAACCCACCAAAAATCAAGGATAAGAATAACAAAGGTTGGGTAGGATAGGATTAAAAATAGGTTTAATTTATCCTTTCCTATTGGTGCACCAAACAATAGATTTCATCAGGATAGGATAATTGTATCATATCCTGTCTAGTTATCCTGCGCACCAAACAGGCCCTTATGTTCTTCTTCTACTTCTTCTTCTTCTCTATGTCTACGATGAACATGAGTGAGTAGACTTCTTTCTCTTGGGACTGTTGGATGAGTCTAATGACCTAATCTCTACCAAACCAAGCCTTGAACCCTAATTTTATGTAAATCTATTTTCTAATCTATTTCATCGTTTGTATCATGAATTAACAAGTATTAAATCAATAAACCTTGTGACAATAAAGTTTCGTGCTTCAAGAATTTCAATAGCAATCAACCATGAGAATAGGCGTGGTTGCTAGAGAAACACATTCACTGAGACCGAAAGGAGATGTGATAGGCTAAAGAGAAACTTGTATTTAGAAAATAGGTCCAACATAAGGTTCTAGGTTTAGGGTTTGGAGTGTGAAGGATTTGTCGCCAAGATGAACAAACAATCCCAAGGCGTTTTTATTATTGTTATTTTCTTTCAAAACAAAAATGCAACTTTTTAACTTTTAAACTTTCAATCTAATCATTGTTTAAGAGTAAATCAAATTCATAACTCCCTGTCGGAACGATACTCTTTATTACTATATCGGTAAACCGTGCACTTGCGGATTTACCCCATCAGTCACCTCCTAAGTACTTACTGCTATAGTCTACTCGATTTCGGTATATTTTGTCTAGTTTCTTAACTAATTACTTCCTAGATAGACATATATAAATATCAAGATATAAACATCAATATTAGGTCATGTCACAACCTAAGTGCCTAAACTAGGGTTGTACTACAATACAAATAAATCTAACATAATAAAACTTAATAGCGAACATAAAATAAATAAATAAACGACAGTAAGTTAAATAATTATTCAAAAAAATATATAGAGGTTCATCTTAGAATCATAACCTAATAAGATTTAGTTACACATGCTAACTAAACACAAATTACTAAAAGATAAAAACATATCCTAGAAAAACAAGGAGAAGATAAAAAAAAAACTCCTCTAAAAGCTTCTAGAATCGCCTTCCTCTTGAACTACTCCAGTTCTGAACGAGAAATTATGAATGAGGAAGGTGGTATTTACAGGGAGAGTTTCCACCTGAGTTTGGGCTGAAAACGCGGGCTTTGCCCACAAAAAAGCAAGAAAAGACATTTTCTCCCCGCACTTTTTCAATGCATGAGGCACACACTCCATGCCCTAGGCGCATGTGTGTTACTCGCCATGCCCTAGGCGCATGGAATGTTCCTTAGGCGCATGTGAGTGCGTCCCGACCCCTTTTTCTCTTTTTTTTCCCGTCGTTTTGGGCGTTTGCTTCCATATAAGTTGTCTTGGGACCTAGGAACAAAATTTCTCCCTCTGTAAAGTCTTCTGAGACCTCTTGAATCTTCATTCTTGATCTTTCCAAGATCTTCATTAATACAAGTAATAGAAATTACCAAAAGCTAGACAAAAGATTTAAGAAGAATCTACTATAATTAATGCATCCACCAACGAAATTTAGATAATCACGCATACCAAATTTTTCCCTGAAATTCGGGATACATTGTTTATATTGAGGGGAACACAACGAAGAACCATTTGAACAGTTGCCATTCATGTTGAGAACATATTAAGGTCTAAGGATACTTGTTATACAAGCATGGACGTGAAAAGCATTTGGACCTTTGCTACTTCGTACACTTACAGCTTAAAGACAAGATAATGGTTCTCATGTGTCGTGTCTGATAATTGGGCTCAATTGCCAAAATGGATCTCGGGCTAGACCAGTTCATAAAACATGGGAAATTTATCCTTAGACTTCTCAAATTTCTTTTAAACTTCTCTCACCGGAATTTAAGTAATGTCAGCTCTTAAAGGTAGTTAAGTGTCATTTAACATTTTCTAAAAGTTGTTTAATAATTTTTTAAATCAATATAACCGATTTAAAATGTCTTTCTGAATGACGGTTAACTACCACAAAAGATATTTTAGTCTTCTCGTGGTGTTTGGAAGAAAATATGAAAGACCAAAAAACAATTTTCTATAATATAAGTAATTTTTCCTATAAAAAAATCTAATTTGATTGGAAACTACTTTTACATTCTATTCTATGATTTCTTTTAAAATCGTCTCTATTTTAAATATGAGTACATTTTGCTTCTCACATATAATAAGAAAAATGTGTTGTAAGTAGATCTTCCTGTATATTAATGTGTCTAATTTAAATTTTTCATCTTTTAAAATAAATTAATAATATATGCTTCGATTGTTTTTCAAAAATAATTTGGAATGGATTGAATATCCACTTGCCATGGGGGACAACCGCAACCAACAACACAAAACTACTAAAGTTGACTTACAGTACGTATAAAGCAATTATATTGAGGAATAATACATAATGGTTTGTTATTTTTTGAGAGAAAATTATACAAACTTTTTTCA
>Ga0315913_1008861_pt1 | contig 11861 bp, 6 predicted proteins | sample MpolsnodulesMG_FD_207736 | JGI IMG/M metagenome (GOLD analysis project Ga0315913, IMG submission 207736) | Medicago polymorpha root nodule microbial communities from Los Angeles, California, United States - small nodules | ecosystem: Host-associated > Plants > Roots > Nodule | place: USA... | reverse complement strand
ACGTCGAGCCACTTTTGAGACGGTTTGACCTTTTGAAAAGAAACAACGACTTGTGAGACTCGGATTTGAAACTTATGAATGCAAAATGATGCATGCTGCTTATGCAAAAAATGGACAATTTTTTTTTTGAAGGACTTGTCAAAGTAATTGTAAACATCATAAGGAACATTGTTTCATTAGATAATTGAAAATATTACAATTAGTTCCCTTTTTCGAGAGCAAAAGCAAAGCCAAGGAAAAAGTCCCTAACAAAGCTAAGTTCTAGTTAAGATTTTTGAATTGTATTTGTTGGTGTCCCTTTGTACAAGGTTCATACCTTTGATGTTTTAAATAAACTCATCTAAGTCCTTCGATACGAATGGGAAATTTTTTATGCATGTATGCATGATTATGCAACAAGAACGATGATGGAGTCAAGGGTAAGAGCGCCACATGGTAGGGACTATGGTTTCATTTGTACCTGTATTTCGGGTTCTACCAAGTTCCCAAAGTCGTCAACCCCTTTTGAATATTATTGGATTACAAGACTAACTCTCGGTCCAACAACACTCGTAAGAGAGTCTCGTTTGAGTGTAGTATCGTGTATCAACTAAACCAAGACTACTCATGATTAGCTACCACACAACGTCTTAAGATGCTAAGATGGGTTAAAGGTGCTCTAAAGGTTCTCAACTTCTTGGACCACTCAAAAATAATAATGTCAATCACGAGTACTCATGTTGCATAACATTACTTCCAAGGGACCTCCGTTGAGTGGAGTTATATCACATGTGCCAAAACCGAAGAGTACTCTTGGTATGGGACTTTGATTATGCCACCATCCTATCTTATATTTCCCTCAAGTCCGAGTTAGGACTTATCTCACCACTCATGTAAAAAGGAAAAAAAACATATATACACGTATTTCTATCTTTTATTTTTATTTTTGTTATTTTAAGCAAGTTATACCACAAAAAGTTAAATAAAGCCAAGTTAGGCTCAACCCTCTTTAGGGGTGTTCCCCAGTGAAGTCGTCATTTCTGTCGCGTCATTTTTTGGAGATCAAAGTTATTTGGTTAGCATTTGACTCACTAATTTTATTTCACAACTGAACTTTTAATGTTTCAAAAGAAAGGGGAAAAAAGTTCTAAATTACCACCTTTTAAAAGATTTAGGGTTCGGGGGTTAGTTATATTTAGGGAAGGTGTTAGCACCGTAAATATCCATAGTATTCTATGGGAACCTCTTGATTTTATTTATTTTTGTGCTATAACTTACTTGCTTTTAAAAATGGAATTAAGGTGATTAAAAGAAAAAATAAATGGTTTTTATTTACATTATTTATGATTTGGAAGGACTAGGTCCTTTGCCAACGTACTCGTGAGGGATCAAAACCTCGTAGTTCAGGGTAGAGATTATGTTTGATTTGTTTTGTATTTTTTATTAATTTTGAAAAAAAAAGTTTTAAAATAAAAAGTCGAGGGGCAAAATAGAACTTGTTTGTGTTTTTTAATATTAAAAGAAAAATGACTCGAAGTGGAATTAAGTTGATTGAAATTTGATTAAAAAAATAAAAATAAAAAAGGGAATCACTTGATTGAAAATCAAGGTTTATTACGAAAATGGTTTTTTGTGAATTTTGGATTATTTGCATGTTTTTGTTCTTTTTAAATAATAAATAAAAAACTAATGTAGCAATGAAATAAAAGCGTGAGAATTTTGTAGTGACATTGGATCACCACAAAATCTCATATCCTAACAAAAGCATAAATAAATAAATAAAAGGGACACATGTGGTGGTTCTTCTCATTTATAGTGTACATTGACCTAGTCACATTCTAAATTCATGCGATAAAATAAATGGCAAAAAAAAATGTAGAATAATAAGCCTAAACTAATAAAGAAATAAAAATGCGAAAAAAGAAAAGAAATTAAGAAGTAAAAGAAAATAAAAAAAATGCATGAAAGAAAATAAAAAACTAAGAAAAGCAAGGGCTGTAGGAATTAAACAAGGGTGTGCAAAAAAAAGGTAGAATGGGCCTTAAAGGTACATAGGCGCATTGGGCTATAGCTAAGTGGATATGGATGGATCTGGGCAGTCTGATTGATCAGACGGCCCTAATTTAATCAACATGGAACACACTACAGGCCATTCGATTCGATCTAAGGGCCAGGAAAGGCTAGGGTACACGCTCATAGAGATCACACACGCACCTAGGAACGGGGAGGGGCATAAATACGCTTCTCCCCTCTAAAATCTTTCATTTCTCCACCTCTTTCTCTCTCCTACTTTTTCTTCTATCCCCTTCTCTCTCTAATTGCTTCTTCTCTGATCCACTCTCCTCCACCGACAGACTTCCGACGCAGTGGCCGGCCGTCATGGACGGCGCCGCCGCCGCTGGAAACACCAAACAATCTTTTTTTATTTTTTTTCACTCTCCCCCACTCTTTTCTTCCCCTCTTTTCAATTCTTAAAACAAAAACCTTAAAATAGAACCGAGGAACCCTAGAGCTAAGAAGTTTTACCTTTTGTGTTTGGAACAGTTGTGACTATGTTTGGGTTTGAAGGTTATGACTAGGTTTTTGACGGTATAATACATTTATGTTTAGGTTTGAACTTGCGGCTTTGTAGCTATATGGTCTGGATTCGGTTGTTTTGAGATGGGCTTGGGTATTGTTGTTTTTAGTTGATGATTGGCCGATTTGATTGTGGCTGTGTCTGTTGTGTTGATAAAAAAAATGAGGGTTTCGATTGTGTTTGTGATGGTTCGAATGTTTTGATTCTCTTTGTATTTGTTGCCGGTTGGAAAATTGCAGGTTATAGGTGAATTGGTTTCTGTTGATTGTGTGTCGAAATGTTTTACAGGTTTATGACTTTGTGCGTTGTGATGAATTTTTTTTCCCTCCCCTATTGTTCGTGTTCTGTTTCTATTCTTATAAGCCTAGTTTTTTTTTTCTAGAAAAGGGAATTACTTGGAAAGGCAGATATCGTGTTTGACCTTGGAAAAAGGCCATGAAAAGTGGCGCAGAGAAGAAATAATTTTTCGGACCCCTTAGGACAAATTTGGACCTATTGGACATAAATAAAAAAATAAAAATAAAAATAATTAAAAGACAAAATAAAATAAAATAAAAAATAACAAAATAAAAATAAAAATTAAAAAGATGGAAATTAGTAACAGATAAAAACTAAAAGAGAGAAAAGGGCCCGACTCGGATCAAAAAATAATGTATTTTAAAATAACTCTCTGCCGAAATTTTCACTGAAAAGACAAAGAATATTTCGGATCAGAGGGTGTTTGAATGTAAGGTCTTAGGTCAAAAAATTTCTGGATTGCTTCGAGCTCTGTTTGTTAACGTAAGGAGTATAGAGGGTTGGGGGTGAGGAAGTTGCAGGACTTTAATAGTGCTTTGTTAGGTAAATGGTGTTGGCGGATGTTGGTGGATAGAGGCGGGTTATGGTATAAGGTTCTAGTAGTGCGGTATGGTGAGACGGCTGGGCAGTTGAAGGTTGGGGGCCGGAGTGTTTCATCTTGGTGGCGGGAAGTAGCGAAGATTAAGGATGGGGTAGGCGATGTAGAGGGGGGTTAGTTTGTAGAGAGGGTGTCGAAAAAGGTAGGAGATGGCACTAGTACTTCCTTTCGTCGTCTATTTGACTTAGCATCTAATAAATTGAGTACGGTGGTTGATATAGTTGCCCTTGGTGGGGAGGTTGACGGAGAGGTGTGGGGTTGGAGGCGAAGGTTGAGGGTGTGGGAGAAGTAGATGCTAAAGGAGTGTAGACAATTAGTTAATGGTGTCGTTTTGCATTCTGATATTTCTGATTGTGGTTACACTGTGAGAGGCGTCTATCAACAACTGACAACTTAGGCTGAACCTCCAGATGTTACCGTGGAAGATCTTATATGGCATAAGCAGGTGCCGCTGAAGGTTTCCATTTTTGCTTGGCGATTGTTGCGGGACAGGTTGCAGACTAAGAATCATCTTCTGAGGCGTGGCATGATCATTGGCGAAGCAGTCATGTGTGTTACAGGGTGCGGCATGGCAGAGTTTGCACCACACTTATTTATCCACTACGCCACTTTCGGTACATTGTGGCATTTTATCAGGTGTTGGATCGGAATGTCAGGTGTCGACCCCCTTAATATTGATGACCACTTCATTCAGTTTACTCACTCTACATGTCACTCAAAGGCTCGCCAATCCTTTCTCCAACTTATTTGGTTACTTTGTGTCTGGTTGGTTTGGAATGAACGTAATAATAGACTTTATAATAATATCCAAACCACCATTGAACAACTAGTAGAAAAAGTTAAATTTCACCCTTTTTGGTGGCTTAAAGCTAATAAGGCCAATTTTATGTACGGTACTCAAAGATGGTGGTCGGACCCTTTAATATGTTTGGGTATCGACTGACATTCGCTTTGACTCTTCATTGTATGTCTGATTGTTTTTAGAGGTGGCACTCTTAGTACATTTTGTACTTAGGTGTTTCACTGCCGTTGTTAATATATTCCTTTTTTATGTCTTCAAAAAAAAATTTGGGGTATGACAATAATGAGCAAAACTTGAATGTGTAGTCTTACAATAAGAATATATACTAGAGAATAGAAATGTCTAAAATACCCTTACTAATAAATAATAACTATATTATTTAAGATCTCCCCTCAAACTCGTGATGCATTAGCACAGATCATCGAGTGTTTGTCAACTAAAAAACTAAAACGTTTCGTGAAGTGCATCTTTGTGAACAAATCAGCAATCTGCAAAGATGAGGAGGTACACAGTAGAGTGATTTATCCAAGCTGAAAATGATGACGAGTAAGATGATAGTCAATCTCAATGTGCTTAGTGCATTCATGGAAGACGGCCGCGTTATGGACAATTTAAACAACACTCATGTTATCACTATACATCATAGTATGTTTAGAAAGAGAGATACCCATATCGGACAGGAGCCAACGTAGCCAAATAATTTCAGAGGTAGTGGATGTCATGGCACGATGTATTGTTTCTTACTTTTCCAACGTAGCCAATGTATTGTTTCTTACTTTTCCAAAAGATAAGAGGGTCTCCAAGAAAGATACAAAACCTTGTAGTGGACTTACGATTTGTAGGATCACCAGCCCAGTCTGCATCAAAATAAGCATACAACTCCAATAAAGATGATGTGGGAAAGAGAAGACTTTGAAATTGAGATCCTTGAAGATAACAAATAATATGAAGAATTGCTGCACAATGAACTGTAGTGGAAGAGACGACAAATTGACTATCCCAAAGAACATCATAAGCAATATCAGATCTAGTTGTCGTAAGATAAACCAAGCTACCAGCCAAAGTACGGTACAAAGTAGGATATGATAAAGGAACATTATCAGACTAAGAGTATTTTGTAACACCCTAAATCCTTAAAGTGGTAAATTACGCTAATAATATAAATCAAACAAGAATCTAGATGTGACATCTTCAATAATTCACCGAAGTTGCATAAATAATTATCTCAAAACATCACAGCGGAATAATAATAACATCTCATCAGATAAAATAAAACATATCCAAGTACCCATGTCATATAATCATACTACATCACCAAATATAAAATCTCAACACAACAAACTGAGTGAATAAAACATCTCAACAAGTCATAATAAAATAAACAGACAGACACCCCTAAATCAGAGTCCGACTCTAAAGACTCCAAAAGAAAAATGAGGTAGCTCTAAAGCTAACCTCCTGCAACTCACCAAGGCAAACTACTCATGCACGTCGTCTACCCATCGATACGAATAAGGTAGACGGTCAACCAAACGACCACTGGGAGGTTAGTCCACAATCCATAATTAAACATAATCAAATGAAAATAAACGACATAATTAACTTCAATTGATTTAAACAATTCAACGACACTAATATTCATCAATACTTACAAGTATAATAACACGCAAGTAAAGCTTCACATCCCCACATACTCACCAAATTTTCACCAAGTATACAAATCGCCAATACAAATATTCAACAAGTACACAATTCACCAATGTAAATATTCACCAAGCAAATAAGCAAGTATGACACCCATCCAAGTTATGCAATGCGCCTAGACACAACACTATATGCATGTGGCACCGGTCATCATGAAGGTCGTCACTGTAACACCATAAACTCTAAAAACGATAAATTACGCTAATGATACGGGCATATGAAGAATCTAGACGTTACTTCTTCAATAAATCACCAAGCATGCATAATTAATTTTCTCAAAACATCGCAGCGGAATAAAACATCATTACATCGACACTAAATAAAATATTTCAACAGTCATCCAAATAAAATAAGTCCCCAAATAGTCATGTCATCATACAACTCATATCATCACCAATACATAGTCTCAAAATATTCAACAGACATAATAACGAGGTAGCTCCAAGCTATCCTCAGGCAACTCACAAAATCAAAGCAAACTACTCATGCACACCGTCTAACCATCCATACGGATAAGGAAGACGGTCAACCAAACGACCATTGGGTGTTAGTCCACAATTCACAATTAAATTATAATCAAACATAAGCATTCATGCATAGTAAATATACATACCCAACATTCCTAGAATACTAACTCAGAATGAATATTATCCCATATTCCATACACATCATGTTATCACACTTCTATCATAGCATAGCAAGCATATTCAATCTCTAATCAAGTCATCAACATAAGCTCGTCACTTAACAACATCAATCATATAAATAACATAATCTATTGCCTAATCAACTCAACAAATATAATTCATCATTTCAAAACATAGGCAAAGAAATCATCATTATGAAAGGAATCATCAAATCACACACACACACACACACACACACATATATATATATATATATACAATCCTCACCTCATTACTATTATCAAAATAATTATCATCAAATAAATTCACCAAGTGAATAAGCACAAGTAAGTAAGACATACAATTAGAGCATGGTTCAATTATTCACAACCATCAACAAAAATCCACCAATGGACATATACACGAATCCACATAATCACAACATTCACCAAATTTCACCAGTCACATATTCAATTATGACACGACTCACCAAATATTCAAATGCATGCAATGTTCTAGACTCTTCTAGATGCATGTGGTACCATTGGGTTTCGGAGATAATTTTACCGTTAATGAATCCACCATCATAATAATCACCCCGCATTTATGCTCTGCAGAAGCTATGTAATAATCACCCCGCATTTACATACTTCAAGATCACCTCATATGACTATGAATACATGGACTTCAAATAAGGACTAGACAATGTATAAATCACTCGATAGGCATTAACATAATAATCACCCCGCATATATGTTATTCACCAACAATTGCATTATCAAATACTTACATCCATACAATCAACAAGTCATCATCACAATAAACACTAAAACAAAATCATGTTTATCACCAAACATTCATCAAATAGTCATCACCAAACGAAACACCTTCACCCCATAGTTCACAAGTCATATTCAACAAGAGTCATCACGAAATCACCAAAAGAATCAACATCATAGTCATCAACAACATTCAACACCTCAAAGAAACGATAAAGTTTCAAATTCACATTTCACATAAAGACGGACATTTATCCACATCATGACATTCATCAATTTAAACATCTAATCCTTAACAATTCATTCACATTCAATCATACTAACATGAATTCAAAGTCTCATACCAGTTATCTGACCATAAAACATTAGTTTGACAAAGTTCGCCTAAGTTTATGAAAACTAGCATTTTCCGACAAATTCTCCAAAACCAAAGTAAACAAGTTCAAATGCCTCAACCGAGTATATACACAATTCACATATGAGTGCAGTAGCATATACATATACGTCTCATAGCCCAATACCGATAAATCCTAAAATTCACCTAAGTTCTACTCATTTTGTCATTTTGCAAAACCAATTCATTTTCAAAATGAAACCAAGTTAGATCCCATCATGCCATAGGTTAAATACTCTTAAACATCCTAATTAAACTCCTAGTACTCAAGTTTTGAGGTTTGGGACCAAACCATACCTTTTCGGTTCACTTAAAAATAGTTATGCTAAATTTTCGTAAAATGCATCAAGACTTACTTGCAGTATTTCCACCATAACTCAAAATTTAAAAATCATTTTCGAGCGAAATCAAAACCATTAGAAAGCTAAAATCTTTATCTAAAACTTTTATGTTCACACCAAAAGCCAATTCAAAACAGAAAAGAGTGAAAAAGGCCAAAAACGTAAAAATTGGAATTGGAATTTTGGTAGAAAGGTCAGCACGGGTCGTGCCAAGTACACGCACGGTCGTACCACCCTAACAGCACAGATTTTTCAGTTTTTGCGTCTTGGCTATTTCGCGTGTAAAATTCAAACCGTTGATCCGTTTTCGCCTACGCGCTCCTTACACTTAGTTTTATCTCATTCTACAAAAAAAATCAAGTTCCTCCCATTCCAAAATAGCTTAATCAAAATCACTTATAATCACTTGTTTTCCAAAATCACTTAAACTAGCTTTTCGTATAAAAACCTAAGTTTCTTCCCAAAACCTTTCATAATCAAAACTTATAACCAAAACCAGAAGTTCAACTAAATCATCTCAACACAACAACATCAACAATTCACCTTTAACCATCAAGAATCACAATTCACCATTAATGACCCATTTTCTTCAAAACTCATTAAGACAACAACTTAATCATAACTTCACCAATAGCAACACCCAAGATATAAATAATCACCAACAACACAACATAACATCAATCAAAGCATAATCTCACAATTTCATCAATAATCGACAACAACAACTTTATTTTTACCAATTTAAGCAAAAATCACCAAAACCAACTTTTCAACAACAACAACCATGAGTTTTAAGCACATAGTCCATCAATTTCATGAAGTTTCTCATACCCTTAAATTTACATGAATTAATAGCACGAATTTCATCATTCAAAACCACAAAAAGTCACAATTATCACAAAAGCACTTAAACACATAAGTGAAATTAAAAGATTATAGCTTAAATAGTGAAAAGAGACTATCCCCCTTACTTATAGTTCTTCAAATTCCAAATTCCTAGCTTCAATTTAGCTCCTAACCACCAATCATAAGCTTTCTCTCTCTAGTTCTTATTTGCTCCTCTATATCCCCTGTCTCTCTACCTCTATTTCAAAATATTTTGGAAAATGAGTGAATGAAGGTAATGATCTAATTTTCTCACAAGACTAGTGTTTATATAGTCACTACACAAATGGGCTTAGTCTTTAGTTGTCTTAATGAACTCAATATTCTTACCAACTAATTCACCGAAGTTACTACACGCTTAAACCGTCAAAATAACGAATAATTACCATCTCTAATTAATTAGCTCAAATCACTAGTAACTTAGTAAAAATAATTATTCCCACTTAAAACACTAAAATTAATCTTCTAAATAAAATTACTATTTTACTCTTGTTCACCAAATGACCAAAACACCCTTGAGTCTAAAATGACTAAAATACTCTTCTTAAGCCTAAGTCCACTAATCCTGAATAAAATACGCACAGAGATAAATAATCACATACAAGAACATATAACACACATAATAAACGAATAAAATAATTCTAGCGAAAATCGGAATGTTACGGTCACCTTAAAACATTGCCTCTTGATATGAAATTTTATCATAAACATCGCCTTTCGACACTTATGAATACATAAACATATGACTCAACTGGCACGGTGATTTTCAGAGATCAAGCTATTGATTAGCGTTGACTCACAAATTTAGGTTCACCACCGAGCTTTAATTTTTCCAAGGAAAAGGGGGAAAAGTTCAAATAAACCCACAATTTTTAGAGATTTAAGGTTCAGGGGTTAGTTACATAAAGGGAAATATTAGCACTCTAGACGTCTATAGTATTCTAAAGGAACCACTTGCTTTTATTTATTTTTTAGCTAAAATTATTTGCTTGTAAAAGATTAGTGTAATAATGAAGATTTTTTTTTTTTTTGGTCTTTTGAAGCGGAAAGTGTAACAACCCGATTTTCACTAGATTTATCTTATTATTTATTTATGTGTGTTTCTATGTGCTTATATGTGATTAATTGCCTCTGTGTGTATTTTGGGTTAGGATTAGTGGATTTCGGTGTAGAAGGGTATTATGGTCATTTTAGACTCAGGGGTATTTTGGTCATTTTGTGAGCAAGGGTAAACTAGTAATTTCATGATGAGGGTTATTTTTAGTGTTTCAAGTGAGAACCATTATTTTTACTAAGTTACTATTCGGTAGTGGTAATTAGTTTTGAACCGGTAATTATTTGATAACATTTAACCGTTAATGGATAGAAACTTTGGGAGTTAGTTTATAAGTGTTGTGAGCCCATTAGGACATTAAGGGGGTTAAGCCCAATTGTGTAGAGACTATATAAGTATTAGTCATTAAAGAAAATACGGTTACACAATCGTTTTCATAAGTTTGGAAGAGGTAGAGAGAGAAAGGGGCAAGAGGAAGAGAAGAGGGCTGTGGAGAAAGGCTTGAAGAACCAAAGGGAGCTAGGGATTCTAGGAACTTGATTGAAGCTTTTTCTAGGATTATTGCTTATTGAGGTAAGGGGGTTAGATTTCAATCATAATCTCTTAGCTTAATTTCTTCCCTAATTCTATGCATAAGTGTTTAATTGTGAAAGGTGATTATTGTGATTTTAATTGGTGAAATTCGTGCTTAAGTTTGGATGCAATGTTTGGGTATATGAATTTGAAGATGATTAAGTTGTTAATGTTGAATTTTGCATGCTTATGATGTATATACATGTATACTTATGTTTTACCCAAAATTGATGAAGAATAAATTGTTGTTGATGGATTGTTGATGAATTCATGTTTGATTGATGTTGTTGTTGTCATGAGGTGTTTTTGTTGATGATCCATACCTTGGCTGTTCATAATTACGAATTCGTGGTATGAATTGAGTTGTTGTTGAGGGTTTTGTAAAAATGGGTTGAATTGATGAATTGTGTTGAAATGATATTTGATTTCATGTTTGATGTGTTTTTGAAAGCCCTTTAGAGTTCATGAGCCTGTAAACAATATTTGGAAACATATTTGGGTGTTGGGAAATCAAAATTAGGAGTTATGGGTGAAAAAGGGTTGAAACCCAAAAGTTTTCTGCAGAACTGATGACTGTTCGCTTAAGCGAACAATGAGTGAACTATAAGCGAACAGCCACAGAGAGGTTCTGGAACTCGGTCACTCAAGCGAGCGGAAAGTGAACGATAAGCGAGCAGCTACTGCAAGCTACTGGAACTTGGTCGCTTAAGCGAACAGGTCGTCGCTTAAGCGAACGAGCCCAGTTTCAACATCTTTTGATTTTCGTTCCGGGCTTCCGGGGACCAATCCGAGCTTTGTAAAACACTTCTTTCAACTTGTTTGATTACTGTTTATGCTCTTAAACCTACTGGAACATCTCATAGATAGGATTGGACTTGATCTTGTGATTTTGAACTCAACTTGTGAAAATTGTCCAATAACGTCGATTTTTCCGAAACTTGTTTTTTCCAAGGAAATGGAGTAGGGTTAAGGTTGTATACTAATTATATGATTTCTAAAAATGGTTATAATTGGTTTCATTGAGTGGTAACTTGTTTGCTTTGAAAATGGAATTCTTTTGGAAGAATGATAAAGAGAGACGAACTTGTGATTTTGAAGATTTTGTCGAAGTTGGCCGATAAGACTGTTGGTGTAAGCCCTAGAGGCCAATAGTTTATGTTGAACTTATTTTATGTATCATGACTTTTATTATTGAATAAATATATGGCAATCTTTATTATATTTATAGTAATGTTAATAAAGTCCTTAGAA
>Ga0315913_1008858_pt1 | contig 11863 bp, 7 predicted proteins | sample MpolsnodulesMG_FD_207736 | JGI IMG/M metagenome (GOLD analysis project Ga0315913, IMG submission 207736) | Medicago polymorpha root nodule microbial communities from Los Angeles, California, United States - small nodules | ecosystem: Host-associated > Plants > Roots > Nodule | place: USA... | reverse complement strand
AGATCCCTTGAGGTAAATTTAAATTTGGTTCCTTTTATACCCCCATGATGATTCTTTTTACCCACGGTAAAAAGATTTTGGGAGTAAAAGGAAGCAAACATAATTTTACCTCAAGGGATGATGCCTTTTTCCCCAACCTGACGGACCACTACTTCCACCAAAAGCTACTACTATTTACCTAAAGAGGTATAAAGAGCCCAGAGACTATAGAAGCAAAAAAGAAGAGAAAGAGTGGGAGGAGATAATGTGAGGAAAAGAGGACGTTTGTGAGGGTATTTATAGGTGGTTTATGGTAGCATAGCACTTAATAAGGTCAAAAAACGTGAAAAAACATTTAAAAAAAACGTGTAAAAACCATTAAAATGCATTGACCACCGTCCAAAAAACGCGTGAAGACCAATTACATAACATACTAACAACTAATGTTTGCTTGACAAAAATAAAAACAAAAATTTGGGAAAATAAGAGCAAAATCACGAATTGCATTATTAATTTAGTAATCCATGTCATTTAATTGCATAAAGAAAGTGGACATGATATGAAAGATATTTTTGATATTCTATCATTAAATAATATGTAGAAGAAAAAAAATAGTAGCCCTTGCATCCCTACACATGACTAGCTCTAGCACTTGAAGGACTTCCTAAGCTTACACTTAACTGGGAGTTCTAGGGCAAGTTTAGGATTAATATCATAGTAAGGAAGCAATATTGAATTCTTGTAACGACAGAAACATTCAAGATCAGCCTTGGCCATAACAGAGCAACAAGCTTTGAATGTCTTTCTTGTACCTTGAACAGAAGTTTCCCCACTCACGTAAGGCCCACATGTCTCGCGCTCGTCTCTTGTCAAGTTACAAATCGTTATACCAGTAGAAAACTCAGCATTACCAATGGCCAACAACATCACCATAATCATAACCTTCTTGTATGAATACATCGATCTCTCTCTATATAAAAAATAAATTATATATTCTCAAAAAAAGAAAAGGATTTGAGTAGAAATATTGGTGGAGGTTTCAGTTGTTTAACGTGTGTGTGAATATACCATAAGAAAAAAAGTGTGAATGAAATATATTCTCTCTGTAGTAAAATTTCACACGTATAAATGGTAAAAAAACATAAATAAAAAATAATTTGTTTCGTATATTATTTAATGACAGTATATTAAAATATCCTTCATATTATGTTACTTTATTTTATGCAATTAAATGAGATGAAGAGTTTTTGAGTAATGAAGTTGAATTTTTAAATAAGATTAATAAAAGTGTGAATGAATAATTGTATTTATAAATGTGTAAGTGGTTAATATTTTTATATTTTCTCATGGAGATAATAATATTAAAGATAATAATAAGTTGTTAATTCTACGCTCTCTAGTTTCGTCAAAAAAAAAAAAAAAACTATGTAGTTTACTCGTTAGATTCCCGTGGGGGCAAGCTTTATAATGTCGTTATTGGATTGGAAAAGACAAGAAACGTGTTATACTAATTTTTCTTTTTGTTACACAAACGTGTTATACTATGTACAGATATAATATATTGCATGATCAGACAATTATTTCAAAAAATATCTGTGATGTCTCAAAGGTACATTCATCAGACAATTATTTTAGTTTCTTGTAAAAAAAAAAAAAAGACAATTATATTGTTATAGTTTATCTGTGTTGGTAAATTTTGTCCAACAATGTTTAAAATCGTGACTGAATTTTTTATTTACCACCAATCACGACCCACAAGCTACTCATGTACATAAACACAACAAAATAAGAGATAGAGTTTTAATAAATAAACATAATATAGAGAGTTAGTATGAATTTTCTTCACCACAACAACAACTATGGCATTTGGGGTGTACATTGCTTGGGTATTTAAATGTCTTTGAGTAAGTTTGAAATTTTTTCGTGAATAAAAAGTAGTTGAGAAGGTTTGTAATACATGCAAAAATTATAATTGAGAGGATTTGCAATTTTATCCTTGTAATTAATTGCAAGTTGAGAGCAATAAAATATTTTATTGTTTCGTAAATTGTTTTCTATGTTTCATTTTGCTTCTTGTGTGAAGAGAAGAGTAGTTTGCCACACTAGTCATTTGAAGAGATGTTAGCTATCATCTTATTTGTAATTTTCTTATATAGTGTTTTGGCTACTTTGTGAAGTTGAATAATTCATTGTTTGATGGGAAGATGGACTTTTTCTTATGGAAATGCACAATCAAAGATTATTTAGTCCGACAAAGTCTTGATTGTGCTTTGGAAAAAGAAAAATAGGTGAAATGAAAGATTTAGAGCGAACTACAATAAACAAAATACAGTGAGCACAATTTGATCAGCACTTGCTCCACGTATATTAAAATAACTTTGTTAAAGAAAACTTGTCCAAAGAAATTGTGGGATTTGTTGGAATGCATGTTCGTTTCAATCACATATCAACCAACCAATTGATGATAAAAATGAGCTTGTACTTGCTGAAGAGTGAAGATGTGAGGTGAAGATAATGTGTTTGATCTTATTGATAATGTTAAGAGTAATGATATATGTACAATCATTTGTGACAACTATAATGACAACTTTCATTTTCTCTCTTTTCATTGGTCCAAAACAATAGAGAGAGAAAAAGGAAGAGAGAGAGTAAGAATGTAATGTGAGTATGAGAGAGAAAGTTGTCAAAAAGTTGTCATAAAGTAGTTGTACAAATATCATTTCTCTAATGTTAATGAGTTGATATCTAAACTTAAGAATGGAGGGAAAAATATCAAAGATAAAGTGCAAGCATTACTTTCAATGGAATACTTGTGTTCAATGTTTACGGATTACTCTACATTTTAACAGGTTTGACGAGCCGACCCATATGGACTAACACAACTTGATAGATCTAGCCTAAACTCATTTAGTGCATATAATATTAATAAGCTAGGATGCTAAAACTTAATTACAATAAGTTACCTGATGTAAAAACTTGGCACTAGTTAATTAAAGTGACGACCTTTTTTGATGGTTTAAAAGCGGTGTATCTAGGATTCAAGATGCCATTCAGCTTTATCCAACTGGGAAATGATTTAAGAATTATGACACTACTAGTTGATATAACTTTTCCAATAGCATAAAAATGCCATCGTGGATAATATATTATATACAAATGTAGATTAATGAGAACAAACAATAAGTTGTTCCATTCCTCTAGCATCCACAGAAATATTACTTTGGTTTGAAGGAGCACGGTAGATGCATCCAATTAACAAGTAACAATAAAAACTCATAGCACTACTAGAAAAATTGGGAATAGAGACGGGCAAAATCCGTCTCTAAAATGAAAAAAATCTGTCTCTACCTGTCAGAGACGGAACAAGGTCTGTTGTTGTTTATGTCGTCTCTAAACTCTTTAGAGACGGGTTTTTGTTTTCCGTCTCTGATCAGAAACGGAATAAACCCGTCTCTAACAAATAGAATCTGTCGCCCACGCTTTTTTGAAAGTGTGGAGACGGAAAATACCGTCTCCAATATACAAAATTCGTGTCTAAAAATTTGTCACAAAGGATAAAATTTACGTCTCTATTAATTAATATTTCGTAATTCCGTCTCCAAAATGTAATTTTTTTATATATATATTTGCCTCAATATTCCCACTGTTTAGTGCTAAAACAATGTTTAAAATATTTGTTGTGTTTGCTACATTTAACTCTCTCTAAATATTCTTTTGTCAATTTTTGTCTTAATGTTTATTTTTATTTTTTTTTACTAATTTTTTTTTTCTTTTTTCCTTTACTCGCCAAAAAAATGTTTCTTTTTCCTTTCTCTACAAAAAAATGGTCGTTTTTTTTGTCCTTCTAACTAAATATTTTTTCTTAAAAAAAAAAATAATAATATTTTCTTAAATATACAATTAATCATTAGTTCCTACAAATTATTATATAATAAGAGTATAACCTTTATACTTTGTCATTGGACAAAAGTTTTACACATTTATTCAATAATGTGTTGTCATATCAATTATCAGGTATAGTATGATTAAGAAAACACTTTCTCACTCAATTGTGCAAGTGGTGGGTCCTATCTAATTGTCAGATTTAATTTATTTGATACCGTTAGTCAGTTGAATCTGATTTAGTTGATGTATAAGTGTATTTTTATATTGAATATGATTTTAAAGGGATAGTTTGTTAAGACCATTTGATTTGATGCTGTTAGTCGGTTGAGTCTGTTTCAATCCACTGAGTAATGTCTTTTTATGTTGACTATATTGTTAAAGGGATAATTTGTCAGGTTAACTTATTCAAAAGACTCTGATCGTAGAAATTCGATCATATTTATCATCGATCATATTTGTAAAAATTCTGATCGTATAAATTTTGATCATGGTAAAGTATAGAAAAATACTAACGTAATAATTAACATACTCATATTTATTATCGATTGTTAGTCAGTTGAGGTCAATTAACATACTTACAATTAATATTTAGATAAATTAAACTAATAAAATTAAAAACGTTATGAATATTAATTCGATCATTATGGAAAGGAGAAGGAAAATATTTTCATGTTAATATTTTATAAGACTATAAGATATCAATTTACCTAATAATGACTAGAGTTACTTATCCGTCATGGATCATGTGTCAGCCGTCCATGTTAGTATTTGTTGGTAGAGATTACTTATGTGTATATAAACATAATTAATAAAAAATAAATAATAAGATACAGTTTATTTCAATTTTTAAGTTTTTATGAATTAAAATAATAATAATAATAATAATAATAATAATAATAATAATAATAATAATAATAATAATAATAATAATAATAATAATAATAATAATAATAATAATAATAATAATAATAATAATAAAGCAATCATTAGAGACGGATATGTCTAGAGACAATATTGGAGACGGAATTTGGAAACGGATGTAGGAACCGATGATGTCAGAGACGGAATTTGAGACGGACAACATCATTTCGGTCTCTAAATTTCGTCTCTGACCAACTTTAGTATGCGCTTAACTGGCAAAGTAGCTCATTAGAGACAGATTTAGAGACGGGTACTGATCAGCGACAGAATGTTCCGTCTCCACACACATCATAATAATCCGTCTCCAAATTACAAATTTCCGTCTCTGCTAGAGACGAAGCAATTCCGTCTCTAAATTCCGTCGGTATATCAACTTTTTCTAGTAGTGTAGCTAGCCTTAAAGGACAAGAATAAATATGTTAAATATGGCCAGTAATCCATTAACTTTTTATAATCATGTAAATTATCAGTTTTATATAAATGGTGAAGAATCAGAAACACTTAGAAGTTACTTCATCGAGGAATGCCAAAACTTTGGTTTTAGCCTTAAATATTCCACATAAAATTGTTTGGATACCGCAAAAAATCAATTAATATGCTCATCTAGTTTAATGATGAAACCCAAATTGGTTACAAAAATGCTTAGTCCTGATCTTCCACTCTATGTATGTCTCTTTGTTTGCATGCACCCATATGAAATATAAGAGATATAGATTTATTATAAATATGAAAAGTTAGTTTAAATTTTCTTCACCACAACAACTTTAGTCGTTTGGGTGTATTAAGTGCTTGGATAAATGTGTGTCTTTGATAGGATTTTGTTGTAATTTTTCATTGCAAATATTGTAGTTGAGTTTTATGTGCAAAAATTGTAATTGAGAGTGTTAAAATATTTATCCTTGTATTCCTTAAAAAAAATTATCCTTGTAAACATTGTCAGTTCATCTTATATGGAGAAAATAGCAAGGTTCATTTGAATGTTTAGAAAATATAATATTTGCTTTTATTTACAGGTTTTATGGAGAAAAAAAATTAAATTGAATGTTTAGAAAATATTATATTTCCTTTTATTTACAGGTTTTATGGAGGGAAAAAAAAACAAATTGTGTGGTGCTATTAAAAAATTTGATTGTGTCGTGCTGAGAAATGTTTAACCTAAAAATTATTTCTGTTGTCAAGTGTTATTGTGGCTAGAAATTCACTTTTTCAAATCCGACTTTAGCATATTACGATGCATTGTCACAACCACTTGAGCTAAGCTCACATGAACGATTTAAAAATTGATGCTTTTAAATAATTCGAAAATCCAGTAGCAAGGGAAGGGATGCATGTAGTTTTAAGTAAACAAATAATTACTAATTTCATGTTTAAGACGTCGCATATATTTTTTATGGTTTACTTGACAAATGTTTATAGTGTATATATAAGTAGATTATAGATCGAGATTGAAGAAAGAAAAAAAAATAGGAAATGTATTATAAGTGTAGAAATATTTCTCCCACAAGGTATAAACAAAAAAGTATTCAACTCATATTAATGACCTGATATCTCTAAAAAAAAAGTATTGACCTGATATTTTACCATATTTATATTCTTTGTATAGTAATATTTAAATTTGTCATGATACATCTATTTATAAATAGGCAATATACTCGACTAATTAAGATTTGTTCGTTTGGGGAGTGGACCTGCTTTCAGATCTCCTTTCGGTAGTCACTGAGCCCAAGACGGTTTAGAAGGATGATGTGTGGTCTTGGACCCATAGCTTTAATGGTAGGTGCTCGGTGAAGTCTGCGTACACGACCCTTTTTAAGGGGCTGCCGGATACGGGTGCCCCTGAGGGGGAGGTGTTGCAGGCGATTTCTAGAGTTTGGAAATCCTGGGCTCCGTCTAAGGTTATTATTTTTTCGTGGCAGCTCCTTCTTGATAGGATCCCTTCGCGGAGTAATCTGTTTAGGCGTGGTGTTCCGCTTCCGGTGGGTGGGGTGGGTTGTGTCTTTTGTGATGCCCTGTCTGAGTCGTCGGTGCACCTGTTCTTTTCCTGTCCCCAATTCTTTCTGATGTGGTATCAAGTGTCTAAGTGGTTAGGTTGGGAGTTTTCCATGCCTCAGGGGTTAGCCCGGCAGTTTCAGGCCTTTACGGGTTTAGGAGTGGGGAAGAGATTTAGGTTAGGGTTGCTTTTGGTTTGGCATGATGTTATTTGGACCATTTAGGCATCCCGGAACGACCTTATCTTTGTTGGTGGCTCACTCCAGGATGAGCCTGCGGTGGACAGAGTGAAACTCTTAGCTTGGAAGTGGTTTCGGGCTAAGTGCCCTGCTAGTTCATGTTCTCTTTTTGAGTGGGAGATGCAGCACGTCCTGTGTTGGAACCAGTAGGGTGTTGTGGTGGTTTGTTTTCCTGGGGTTGCTTGAGGGGCTGGGTGGGGTGTATCTCTTCCCCTCCTGGGGTGCCTTTCAAGCTCCCTCTGTTGCTTTCTTTTTGCCTGCAGGCGTTTGCTGTGCTTGTAGCCCGGCTTTTGGTGTTGTTTCTTCTTTTCTGATGTTTGTTTTGCTTTAGGGTAGGTGTGGGTGTGCCCTTGGCCTCGTGTGTGTGGCTTCGTGTGATCCTTTTTGTGGTGGTTTCCTTGGGCATCGCTTGACGGCTCTATTGGTGTATTTGTACCTTTATTTCTATCGTTATCTATTTATATATATTTTGCCATTCAAAAAAAAACTCGACTAATTAAGATTTATCCTCGAGTCATTTGGTTTAACGAGAAAATTGTGAAAATGATATATTTATCGTTCTTTATCTTGTGTTTGGTGACTAGTAGAACTTATCACAAAGTTGATATACTTATCGTTCTCTTCTCTATTTTCTCTCCCTGATCCATTCTTTTCTCTTTTTTCTATTATTAGTTTTTTCTAAACCCAGAAATTCATAAATTCAACACTAATTTTTTTTTGAAACTGATAAATTGATCAACATAAATGTTCTTCCCAAACCCAAAAAATCTTCAACACAACAACAAAACTCAAATTAAAATCCAAATTCAACAACAAAACTCAAACATCAATTCTAAATCCGATCCTGAAATTCATATTCAATCTCAACCTAATAGCACATATGTGAATGCAAATTCCAGCAAGAACAACAAAAACATAAATCCAACAATTTTTTTAGATTATTCTCTCTTCTCTCACGATATTTTTTTTTAGAATCTTCTATCTTCTCTCTCTCAAATGCTCTTTTAAGTTTCTTTACTTCATTCACTTTATATATACATGTTATGCACCGCATTCCAAAATAGCTTCCTTGATTTCCAAAGCTGAATCTCCGTACGGAAGTTTATCTGACAAATCCAAGGTGGTTTCATGTTGATTATTGATGGCATTAACACTGTCCTTTTACAATCATATAAAGTGTTGTTTGTCCCTTTTTATCTTTGATGCAAACAATCCCATGCAATTTTTTCAGAAATGCAGCATAGAATTACTATCCTACAAAGAGAAAATAAATAAACATTCAAGAAGACATATCCATACTAATTTATGATTCACGTGGAATAACTGATCCCATGGTTTGATTCAAGGGATTTAAGAGCACTTCAAATGGTGTAAATACATCATGGATTGTTTCGATCACTTCAAGAAAAATAGGGTTTTACTGTCAGCAGAAAACATGACGCTATAAGAAAAAAATGGACGCTAACACCTTTTAGCGTCAACATAGCATCCAAAAAATTGACGAGTAAAAGCCTTGAAGCTAAACACTAGTTTTCTACTGCGCTAAAATAGCATCTACAAAAGTGGACGCTAAAGTTGAAGATAAAAGCCTATTTAAAGTGCATTTAAAAGCAGGCGCTACTTTGCACGCTAAAATCTTACCGTTGACGGTTGATACAAATTTAATTGACTTAAAATATCTATTTCTTTTTTTAAAAAATAGTTTTTTGCCCCACAAATATACATAACGAAAAAAATTTACATAGCAGTAATTTTATACAAAACACAACACCATGGAACAAAAATTTAATATACATATATATATATATATATATATGTATATATATATGCAATATTCTGGAGTTTTATAATCAACTTAGTATACATATGCAACATTCTAGAGTTTTTATGTTCAACAAAATGACAAGAGGTCAAACCTATACCAACAAAAAGTACGTGAAGTAGAAAATAAGTTCCCATCTCCAGTGCTATATCTCTAGAAAAGTAAAATCACAACATCTCTTCAAGAACAAATGCAGTCAATCATAATGCACTATTTACCACAATTCAAGGAGGTGTGGCTGGAAAAATAGAGAGTGAATAAATAAATCATGCAATTAAAACTTGCAGTTGTATCTAGAAAAATTCTTGATGCATTTCTGTCGCTGAAAATAGCATTTTCCTAACTGTAAATATCTTTTATTACTCTAATAAATCTTAAATTAAAAAGATACATACTGATGTGGGAAAATAATTATCAGAATAATTATCAGGCTCTAATCGTGTTGATAGACATGTAAAATGATATATATTCTTTATGAATTGTACAAATGTTAAAGCAGTGGAGTAGAGTGAAACAACCATTAAAACCACTATGAATCTCTTCTCAAAGAAAAGAACGAAGCTTTTGTACACCACACGTTCTTCCGAAACCTAGCCGGAAACTGAAAAAAGAACACATAAATAATGTTTTTTTTTTTTAGGGAAACTTGCTTATAGCATCTCATTAATGATAATAGTTTCAATACAAGTGGGTATATCATAATAAATGGCGGGACTAGTTAAAGACGTGGCCTCTCGTGCAAGAGCATGAGCAACCGCGTTGGCTCGTCGCCTAACAAACTCCACCCTAGAGTTAGAAAATAAATTGCGAAACAAAGAACGACAGGAAAAAATAATGCAACCAAATTCAGACAAGTCGTTCCTGGTAGAAAGGAAGGCATCAACTGTTAATTTAGAATCTGTTGCAAAGTCGACGTTGTCAAGCTGCATATCACTCAACCATTGCAAAACAGAGTGCAACCCTAAAGCTTCTCCCACATCCACCAAAACAGTACAAGGATATGTAATAGTCTTACCCAAAACAAAAATATCTTCCGAGTCGCGTACACAAATGCCAATGCCTGTACGGTTATGATGAGAAGAAAAAGCCGCATCGATGTTACATTTATATCTACCTGACATACGAGGCTGCCACAAATAATGTTAAATGTCTCACAATAACCTGAAGTGTATTATTAGAAATAGAGGGAGGGAAAAAGGCATTGAGTGGGCAATTCAAATTTAAATATGCGAGCTAATGTTCTCATAACAACCTGAAGTGTATTATTTACTCAATTGAATAAATAATTGTCTTTTCTTCATCTAGACAAGTATATTAACAATTTTTGTAATCACCAACAAGAGAGAGAGAGATAATTACAAAATCACACACATGTATTGAAACCATAACACATGAAATGAACAAAATATATATATATATATATATATACATTGATGTCTTAAGTTCCCTCAATATGAACATAACTAGCTATTTTTGCATAATTTGATGTCTTAATTGATATCTAGCCAATATTAAATTTTCAGGTCCTGTTATGAGTCACACAACTTACCTAACATATCAAATTTTATTTACATTTATTATTAAATTCAATTTAAAAAATTAATTCAAGTTTTTAAAATTAATATGTATAGTAAATATAAAAATAAAAAATAGTGTGTTGGAGTTGGTTGGTGGTAACATATATTGAGGATCTTAAAAATTATGATGTTGATAATTTTTCATAAAATATAACAAAGTCAACTGAAAAATTTTATTTACTTTTTTTATGGAAGAAAATTTTATTAATTGGGAATCCATTCGACACAAAAAAAAAAATAATAAGTAAGAAGAAAAAATTTGAGTAAACATAGTTGCCAATTGAAGCTAAAAAAGATGAAATTATGAGATGAAAACGGTGAGAAAAATGCGTTTGGTGTAGGGTGGTCATTGGTTCGATGATAATATTGAGCGGGAGGTAGGTGATGGTGTCCACACTTTATTCTGGTGGGATCCTTGGATTGATGGCATGGCTTTGAAGAATATCTTTAGTCGCCTTTTTGATTTTGCTATTAATAAAATGGCAACGGTGGCTGAAATGTATCGTTTGGGCGGGGGGAGGATGGTGAGGCTTGGAAGTGGAGGGGCCGTTTATTAGCTTGGGAGGAGGAGAAGGTGCGGGAGTGATGTGATTTTTTTTAACTAATATTGTGTTGCAGCCCCATATTTCTGACATGTGGATTTGACACTTACATGGGACTAACAAATATAATGTAACAAGTGCTTATAACCATTAGCAGTCAACAGTCATCGACAATTTGGACGGTGCTCATGTAACCGAAATTTTAAACAAAGAGGTGCCCCTCAAAGTCAGCCTCTTTACTTGGCGTCTGCTTCGGAACCGGTTACCAACAATGGATAATTTAATTAAAAGACAAGTCCTTCAACCAAATGCTCAGCTTTGCACAGGTGGTTGCAGCATAACGGAGGACACAGAACACTTATTCCTCTCTTGTGATTTTTTTTAGAAACTTTGGTACGATATCTCTAACTGACTTTGTTTTCACATAGTGGATCCAGAACATGTGTCAGACCATTTAAATCAATTTGGCACATTAGGCGGGTTTTCTAAAAGTATTCGCTCAGCTTTTAACCTCCTACGGTTATCTTGTGTGTGGGTGATTTGGATTGAAAGAAACGCTCGGGTCTTTCACCAAAAGGAGACATTGCTTGATCAAATACTCGACAAAGTTAAGCTTCAATCATTCTAGTGGCGGAAAGCGAATCGACCTAACTTTGTTTACTCTTATCATTTTTTGTGGTTGAATCCCTTACCTTGTTTGCACTACTACAAAAATGGGCTTATATAGCGCTTTTTTTGGCTTTAGATAGAGCTTTTGAAGCGCTATTGTAAATGACGCTGGTAAAGGTAATATAGCGCTTTTTTTCTGTATAAAGCGCTATCTAAAGCAGGGTTTATATAGCGTTTTATATCAAAAAGCGCTAGCAAAGGTTCTCCTTAGATAGCGCTTTATAAAGAAAAAAAGCGCTA